>Ga0209541_10001115_pt1 | contig 53791 bp, 57 predicted proteins | sample RifCSPlowO2_01_FD_184027 | JGI IMG/M metagenome (GOLD analysis project Ga0209541, IMG submission 184027) | Groundwater microbial communities from Rifle, Colorado - Rifle CSP2_plank lowO2_0.1 (SPAdes) (version 2) | ecosystem: Environmental > Aquatic > Deep subsurface > Groundwater | place... | reverse complement strand
CCGTCGAATACCCGACGGTAATATAGAAACATTTAAATACCTCTCTAATTTCTCGAATGTATGGGGAACACAGTGGTTCTTCAAAAAGAGGAGGGTGAATTAAAATGGCTGAAGTAATAGCAAAGACAGGAGTTAAGAAAGAATCGGGATATCTCTATTTTGTTGATAAGAATGGAAATGTCTCTCGAGCAAAAATGAGCAGAGCAGGAAGAACCCATGGAACTGCTAAGAAAGAATTAGTAGCAAAAGCAGGCGTTAAGAAACAATCTGGTTTCTTGTACTTTATTGATAAGAAAGGAAATGTCTGCCGAGCAAAGATGGCTCGTGGACGAAAGAAAAGATTATAAGTTTTCTTTTTTATTTTTTTATTTTTTTATTTTGGTCATCTTTAATTTTTACAATAACTATTTTAGCATTTTTTGTGGCGGCACAATTTTTTTAAGATAAAAATAATTTTTATTTCTTTCTTGGGTTTAATACCCCACAGTTCTACTGTGATGATAATTCCCAAGAAAGATTAAAAATACCCCGCAGCTCTGCTGCGATTGGGATTTTTATTTTTTTTCAAAGCATTCTAAAGTATACTCCATAGGCTATATTTTTATAAATTTGAAGGGCTATTTGAAAAAATATGGCTGAATTTGATCCCGGCAATCGTCTTAATGAACTTTCTGCACAGGAATGGCTACGCTTTACTAAAACCTGGTTTGTGCATAATCCTCCACCTCGAAAAAGCAATGAAGTTCTTCATCCGGCTAAATATCCCGAAAACATGATTGAAGGATTTATCCGATTTTTCACTAAACCAGGGGCAATTGTTTTTGATCCCTTTCTAGGCACAGGAAGCACTTTAGTTGCCTGTCACAATAGTTGCAGAAATGGTATAGGGATAGAATTACAACAAAAATATGCAGATATTGCTAAAGAACGAATTAAAGCTCTCGAAAGTCAATTAAAATTAGGCCAAAAAAGTGCTAATGAAGAATGCAAACAGTTAGTTCTGCAAGGTAATTCTGCAGATTTAGAAGAGTTATGGAAAAAATATTCTTTGCCCCAGATTGATTTAGTGATCACTTCTCCTCCCTATGGGCCCATGTTAAATAAGAAAGGTTTAGCTTCTAAAGTACGTGAAAATCAAGGATTGGATGTGAAGTATAGTGAGGATGAGAATGACTTAGGTAATGCCGCAGGTTATGATCAATTCTTGCAGCGCCTAGTTACTATTTTTCAAAATCTCCAACCAAAAATAAAAGTAGGTGGTTATTTAGTAATCATTTTACAGAATTATATGGATAAAGGAGAATATAAAATGTTAGCCTGGGATTTTGCCCGAGAGGCAGCTAAACATTACCAATTGAGGGGAGAAAAAATTTGGTGTCAGGATAATAAAACTCTCTATCCTTATGGGTACAAGTATAGTTTTGTACCTAATGTTCATCATCATTACTGTTTGGTATTTAAGAAAGTGGAAAAAGAAGAGAGAATAGAGAACGTAGGCAAATAGGTTGTGAAAAAGAGGTGTACCATGCTACCAGATGAAGAAGAGATGAAAGAATTTGTACAAGAAATACCTTCTACGGCTTCAGGGAAGTTAGCGGCTATGAATCAGATATTTTTCAAAGAAAAAGATTCTGAAGAGGCATTTAAACAGATGGGGTTGTTTTTCGAAGACCTGATTAAGAGTAATCCTACTTATTTTGAAGCTATAAAAAATTGTAAAACTGAAGAGGAGATCAAATTTGCCGTGGAAGAATTTTTCAAAAAGAATCCTACAATGATCGAGGAGACTATGTTAAGTTTATTAGCGACAAAGAGAAATCGATGGGAGGAAAAAGTAAAGGAATGAGAATATGAATAAACCAACTGATCTCTCTATCTTTCTTGAATACCAAGTACCTCTCCATTTAATAGAAATATTCCGCCAACAAGCTACACAGAAAATAGCTGCGGAAGGCTGGGCTAAACAAAATAGGAATGTAGACACTAAAATAGATAATTTTGTTCATTGCTGGACGACTGAAGAAGCGTTTAAACAAATCCTTATTTACCATAAGATCTGGTTTAGATATAGGGGGTTATATTTTGGTGATGCTCAAGGTGCTGGAGCAGATTTTATTATTAAGATAAATGGCCAAGAAGTATCGGTGGGATTACGAAGCGTTGCGCCAGAATCGTTAACTAAATGGAAAACAGTAGCATATCCTGATGATCGTTTTCGAGATGAAAAAGATACAATTGCTGATTTTCACATTGTTTGTAATCACGATAATGGCTTAACAAAATTTTTTGGTGTAATCTCTAAAGAAAATTTGTTTCGAGAGTTAGGTCAGTCGGAAAGAAAATATAGTGCTAAAAATCAAGAATATTTCCGTTTGATTCCTTTGGAGAAGTTCGAATTTCAATCTTTACAAAAATTGCTGGATGCTGCTGAAAAAGTTTGATAACACAATCTGTTTTCTATTTTTAGGATTAATCATACAATAAATCACATTCTTTGAAGCCATGTTTCCCTTTCATGGGCATGAACTGAAATGAACCAAGAAATTCTAAATCTAATCGTCCATTAACCTTAGTTCCTTTAACTAAGACTTGTTCTTTTATATCTCCTATTGGAGCAATAACTATACCGCCTTCTCGTAGCTGGTCGATTATAGGCTGAGGAATTGCAGGACAGGCAGCTGTAATGATTGCTTTATCGTATGGTGCTTGGGGAAGATACCCTTCACTTCCATCTGCTTCGAGAAATAAAAGATTATGTATCCCCATCATTTCAGAATTGGTCTTAGCTATCTGCACCAATTCGGGGATTACTTCTACGCTCACTACTTTTCCTTTCTTTCCTACTATTTTGGAAATCAGTGCTGCTTCATATCCTCCTCCTGATCCTAATTCAAATACTTTTTCTCCCGGTTTTAGGGATAAAGCTTGCAGCATAATCATGGTAGTGGTAGGTTGAGAAACAGATTGTTGTCTGAAAGTGGGAAGGGGTTGATCAAGGTATGCTATCTCTTGAAATTGTTTTGGTACGAATAATTCTCGAGGAATGTCGCTGAAAGCAGAAATAAGTCGTTCATCAACAAATTTCTTCCTCCAATACTCTATCAACAGCTCTTTTGTAGGCATAGTGTGTAAAATAGATGTTGTACTTATATATTATGCGGTATAAATGTATATGTAGAATATAATCTTTCTATTTCATTATCAAACAATTGTAACTATTTTTCAAGAATCCCCTTTGGGAAGTAATTTATTACATGGTCTTTAAGTAAAGGAAATGTATCATAGTCAGTAATAATATCGCTGAAGTTGGAACGAATTCCTAATAATATCTCTTGAAATTCTTTGTCTGTTTTAGTTTCAACTTCTATTCCTACTTTCCACTTCCCAATATGTTTTACGACAAATGTAACTGATGGCAACAGTTGGAGATAATAGTATAATTCAGTTTCACGTTCCCTATCTAATCTATTAATCTCTAAGAAAAGCATGTTTGACTGGTATCCGATGTTATGTAATTTAGGAAATGTTCTAAATCCTAAAATTAACTTTTTTTTAATTAAATTATCAATTCGCTTTTTAATAGTGTTTCTAGATACACCCAAAATTTTTCCTAATTGAGTATTGTCTATTCTTCCATTTGTTGAAATATTACCAATTATCTTTTTATCGAGATCATCCAATTTAACTAATTTATCTTCATTCATCCTATGAAAAAATTCTGTTCTGGAATGGTTCTCTGGATCAAGATAGGAACGAGAATAATCATAAATATCAACATATACTAAAATTTCAATTTCTTTGACAAAAGAGCCGAATTTCACTGATAATTCTTCTGATATGATGTTGAAAGCAACAGGGCTTTCACAAGCGAAGTTGACAGCAATATCCCAACGCCCTCCAACTTCTCCCAACCATACCACCTTTGGGTGCTGCTTAAGGTAATCAATAAGTTCTTCTTTTTGTCTTTTGGTAATGTTTAGAAGCCTAATTAAAGCTCTATACCAATTATATCCTACAACCCCGCTATCAAAAATGGTGTAAGTTCCAAGAATAAAATCTTTTGCTTCGAGCTTTTTAAGTCGCGTATTCACTAACTGACGAGAGACATTGAGATTCTTTGCTATCTCTGCTACTGAAGCTCTTCCATCTCTGTCCAAAGCGGATAAAATCTGCCGATCTAATAAGTCTAATTCTAACATTAGGCATTGAAAAGCACTAATTCTTTAAAAATGTTACGCTTTGTTTTAAATTAATAATAATAATTTTACATATGTAATAAATTGTTAAATTTATAAGGCATTAGTCTTTATAATAAGGATAATGATAATTAAATGGCAATTAATAAAAGCAGATAGTATATAAATATGCATATATTTTTTACAAATGTAACTTTAATATCTGTTTTATGACTTAAATAGAAATATTTATAAATAACGCAGTTTTATTCAGCTTAATATGGATATTAATGAAAAGTTATTTGAAAAGCAACTTTGTGATGGAATGATTATAACGGGCGGGCATTTTATGATTCTAGAAAATGGTAAGCTTAACCTCAATGAGGGGACTATCAATTCTTTTGAGGCTGCTGTCAAAGCATATAAAAAAGCAAAAGATAAAAAGCTAAAAGTAGGATTAGGAATCCTCATAAATAATATGGGGGGTGTTTGTGATATTAAGAAAAAAATTTGTGTTTTAAATCCCGAAGAATTAAAAGAACAATTTGAACTGCCAGAAGAATATACTGTCCTTCTAAAAAAGTATGATGTAAAGAGAGAAGAAATCAAGATATATTGGGAAAAAAGTTTACGAAACTTGGGGAAGAAAGAGTTGCTCAAAAAAATTGAAGAAGGAAAAAAATATATCGAATATAAAGAAGGGGCCTATTGGTTTCTCAATCCCAAAGATGGCAGAAGAATAACTCTTTCCAGACCGAATCCCAACGATAAATATGGTATTCCCGCTTGTCCACTAATTATGGCGGCTTTTGCCTACTCCAAAAGAAGAGATGGGTTTAACTTCAGTCTGAATTTTTATTATATTGATATAGATAATGAAGATAATATACCTAACTATTTTGCGATTGAGAAAGGGAGAGTGGTTGCAGAGGAATTTTATGGCGAAAATGAAACTAACATCATCAACATTTACCTCTTAAAAGACAGAATTGTTACTAGCTACGAGATGGGTAAAAAATGAGAATATATCTTGATAATGCGGCAACGACAAGAGTTGACCCTAAAGTAAGGAAAGTGATGGATATTTTTTTAGATAAAAATTATGCTAATGCTTCTTCAATTCATGTTATGGGTTTAGAAGCAAAGAGGGTCTTGGAGGAATCCAGAGATAAAATTGCCAAAGTGATTGGAGCTCAAAGTAAAGAACTCATTTTTACCGGAAGCGGAACGGAGGCAAATAACTTTATCATGAAAGGGTTATTTTTTCAACATTTTCCTCAAAAAGACCACATTATAACAACAAAAATAGAGCATGATTGTATTCTCAATGCTTGTGGATGGTTGGAGAGTAAAGGGGCAAAAATAACCTATCTTAAAGTGGATTCAGAAGGATTCGTTAATCTTAAAGAACTGGAAGAAACAATAACTGAAAAAACTTTTGTTGTTTCTATCATTCATGCAAATAATGAAATAGGTACTATTCAAAATCTAAAAGCAATAAGTGAAATTTGCAAAAGAAAGGGTGTTTTTTTTCACACTGATGCCTGTCAGAGTTTTACGAAAGTACCAATTAATGTCGTTGATGATGGCATTGATTTAATGACAATTAATGCCCATAAAATTCATGGTCAAAAAGGGGTTGGAGGAGTTTATATCAGAAAAGGAATTAAAATCACTCCTCTCTTACATGGTGGCGGACAAGAGTTCAATTTGAGAAGTTCTACTGAAAACGTTCCTGGGATAGTAGGTTTTGCTAAGGCCGTTGAAATTGCTTCTTCTAAAGATGTCAAAAAGATGGAAAGGCTTAGAGATTATTTCATTAATAAAATTACAAAAATACCTAATGTGCGATTGAATGGCTCTAAAAAAGAAAATAGGCTCTGCAATAATATCAATCTTTCATTTTTTATGCTAGAAGGAGAACTAGTTAGAGATCAGTTAAGTAAAAAAGGGATTTGTGTTTCAACTGGTTCAGCCTGTTCTTCAAGTTCAACTGATGTTTCTCACGTCATGAAAGCTATTAATTGCCCTATGGAATATTTGCATGGGAATGTAAGATTATCTCTCTCGAAATATACTACAAAAGATGAGTTAGATATAGTTTTTAAAGAAATTAAAAATATTATAAAAGAAAATAGCATGAATTTAATACAATGAATATTATCACTGAAAAAGAAGTAGAAAAAAACATTAACTTAGATGAAGCATTTAAATTTATTGAGAAAAGTTATGCTGATTTTTCTGCCGGAAAAACCGTTACTCCAGCAACAACTTCAATGGAAGTTAATGATGGGATGTTTTATTCATTTCCTTCTTATATTATGGGAAGAAAAGTATTTATTTCCAAACAAGCGACAGACTTTAGGAACAATAAACAATATGATCTACCCAGCGTTCATCCTTATATTCTTGTTTTTAATAGTAAGACTGGAGTGTTAGAATCAATTATTGAAGGAAGATATTTTGCCGCAATTAGAACAGCGTTATCTTCTGCTGTGGGAGTGAAGTATCTTTGTGAAAAGCCTCTCAAATTAGCTATTTTAGGGTCGGGGGTACAGGGGAAGTCGCATGCGTTGGTATTGTCTCAACTATTTCCTACGATTAAAGAGATTAGTATATTTAGTCCAACAAAACAACATCGTGAAAATGGTGTTAATGAATTACAAAAGAAACTAAAGACGGTTAAAGTTGTGTGTGTTGGTAGCTCTAAAGAAGCGGTTAAAGATGCAGAGGTTATTGTTTGTGCAACAACTTCCAAGGTACCAGTTTTTGATGACAAAGATGTAAAAAAAGATGTTTTAGTCTTAGGTGTGGGAGCTATGAAAAATGATCAAGAAATACCAGCTGAAACCATGGGAGAAGCACTAGTTGTTGTAGATGCTGAAAAAAACATCTCTATGTATGATGAAATTAAGATTGCTAAAGAGAAGAAATCTACCATTAATATTGTAGGAGAGATAGGTGATGTGATTAATAGAAAAAAAGCCATAATAAAAAACAGGAAAATTGTCTTTAAACACCATGGTTTACCTGTTACAGATGCTGCTTTAGCTGAAAGTATTCTTTTAAAAATGGGACTTTTACCATGATTTCTCTTCAAGATATAAAAAATGCACATCAACGAATAAAGAAATATGTAAAAAAAACGCCCATAATTAAGATTAGAAAAGGAATTTATCTTAAATTAGAAAATAAACAGCCAACTGTTAAAGGGTTTAAGATTCGTGGAGCTGCTTCCTCTATGACATTAATGAAGAAGAAACAAGTTATGACTTCTGCTTTAGGAACCCATGGATTTGCAGTTGGTTATATTGGTAAGAAATTAGGAATAAAGACTATTTGTATGATGATTACAAACCCACCCAAAGATGCGGAAAAGAGGATGAAAAAATTGGTTGATGAAGTTATCTATGGTGCAGATGAATTTGCTAAAACAGAACAATTGGATTTACAATATGCAAAGAAAAATAAAATGAATTTTGTTCATCCATATAACGATGAAAATGTGATTGCAGGACAGGGAACTGTTGGTTTGGAGCTGTTAGAACAGATGCCTAATTTGGAAGCAGTTTATGTGCCCATTGGTGGTGGTGGTTTAATTTCGGGGATTTCTATTGCGATCAAGTCAATTAATCCAAAGATTAAGGTTATTGGAGTCCAGCCTCAGCGGATGCATGCGATGATTGATTCTGTGAAAAAGAAAAAAGTAGTTTCAGTTCAAAGTAATAAATCTGTAGCAGAGAAATTAGCAGTAAATCTTAATCCAGCAACAATTACATTTAAAATTGTTCAGAAATATGTTGATTATTTCATGACTATCACTGAAGAAGAGATTAAAAACTCCATGAAAGATATTTATGTAAAAACAGGAGAAATTGTAGAGGGTGCTGGAGCGATAGCTTATGCCGCTGCGTTGAAAGATAAGTACAGAAAGAAAAATGTGGTGTGTATAGTTTCTGGCGGAAACATAAGTAAAAGTAATTTTAGGAAATACACTGGAATTAGGTAGTAGTTAAAATTAAATCTAACTCAAAGTCGTAATCGGTCTCGACTGTGTAATATAGAACTTCCCTTTCTCCAAAGCCCATTCAATATCACAGGGAAATCCATAATGTTTTTCAATTTTAATAATCAATTTAGATAATTCAATAATTTGCTTGCCAGATAATTTTTGTAATCCTTGTTTAGCAGCAGGAACATTTACCCATTCATTTCCCCCGCCTACTTTACGATACATTGCTCGTTCTTGTTCCGCAGCGTGAATATCTACCATACTCCAATCTCTCTTATCTATAACATATCCATCGGGAGTTACTTGTCCGGAGACAATAGCTTCTCCCAATCCATATCCTGCTTCAATAATCAATTGGTTATGATCCTGAGTTACAGGATGAACGGAAAACGCAATTCCAGAGATCTCACTTTCCACCATTTTTTGCACTACTACCGCAACAGAAATATGCTGCTTGTGCAAATCTTTTTCAAAGCGATAAAATATGGCTCTGGGCGTAAATAATGAAGCCCAACAGAGTTTAACGTTATCTAATAATGTTTTCTGGGTTGTATTCAAGAAACTATCTAACTGTCCAGCCCAGGCAGCGGCAGAACTATCTTCAGCAGTAGCACTGGAACGAACAGCAACAAAAGTTGCTCCTAATTTTTTGAATTGTACTTCTATTTCTTTACCCAAATCTTTAGGCATTTTAGATGAAAGAATCATAGCTTTAATCCGTTCAGAAGCATTTTCAACCGTGCTAACTTCTTTATGATTTACTTTGTGCAATTCCGCATCAATGCCAGCTTTAAGATTAGTTTCTTCAATGAATTGATCGAAAGATGTGGCTAGAATTACAAATCCGGGAGGAACAGGAATTCCGGCTTGAGTCATTTCACCTAAAGAAGCACCTTTGCCTCCAGCAATTTCAGCATCTCCCTTACTAATCTTTTCAAATGGGCGAATGTATTCCATATATGGGCTTATTCTAAATGGATTTAAATAGATTTCTATAACTCAACTGTTATTGACTCTTAAAATAATGTATTACTGGTGGTTTATCTTTTGTCGTAATCGGTTCTAATTCTCCCCATACTATTACTCTATATCCCACCCAGGTAGGATTATATTCTGAATCAAAACCAATATCTTCATCTAAATCACAACAACTGTCTCCATTTGCGACTAATGCTTTCACTGCCAGTTGCAATTCTGCTAGATATTGTAATAACCTCTTTTTCTCCTCAGCTGGCTTAAAATAACCATCATGTTTTCGAAGATAGTCTAACGCTATTTCGTCTCTTCTATTAAGTCTAATAGGAGTACCATCACCCAATATTTTTTGGGCTAAGTAAGTTGCTGCTGCTTCATATGCTGGATCTGGTTCTTCTGGAGCTGCATTAATGAATTGATATAATCGTGATTCTTGTACTGGACGAGCGATGGGTAAACCCGTCATTAATTGACCATACTTAAAACTGCCATACTCTCTAGTAACGACTCCGGTTAAATCACAAATAACATCTCGTACTTTTGGCATTATTTCCTTTTGGCTTGATTAATTTTTAAAATGTTTGTATTTTTTTGATCTAATAAATTCTCTCCATATATCTTTTAAATAAACTTATAATTCTATCTTCATGAAACTACCTTCATTCACCAGTAAAGCATTCCTTGCGCCCATGGCGGGGGTGAGCGATCCTGCTCTGAGATTAATTTGTAAAGAACTGGGTGCGGGATTAGTCGTTACTGAGTTTAAGAGTATTCATGCCATTATTGCTAGAGAAAAAACTATTGGTGATTTTATTGAATTTTCTGATAAAGAAAGACCACTCTCCATTCAATTATTTGGCTCAGATTTAGAAATATTACAGCGAGCCATTGCCATTGTAGAACCATATTTTAATATTATTGACTACAACATGGGCTGTCCTGCTCCTCACATCAGTGAGCAGATGGCCTGTTCTACGTTATTGCAACATCCTGATTTAACCAGAAAAATCTTTCGTACTATGGTGGCCTCAACAAAAAAACCAGTGACGGTGAAGATTCGTTCTGGGATAACTAAACCTGACAAGTGGAAAGAAATTGCCCTTATTGCTCAGGAAGAAGGTCTTTCCATGGTTACGTTTCATCCACGAACGGTCAAACAAGGTTATTCTGGAAAAGCAGATTGGTCTTTAATCAAAGAATTAAAACAGCTAGTTACAATTCCTGTGGTGGGTAATGGTGATATCGAAACTCCTGAGGATGCCAAAAGAATGCTGGATGAAACGGGCTGTGATTATGTCATGATTGGAAGAGCTGCCATGAAAAATCCTTTTATCTTTCAACAGATTAATGAATATTTGGAAAAAGGAACATATACAGAAGTTTCTGATCACCAACGGTTGGATTGTTTCTTTCGCTACTTAGATTATACTCAACTTTATCCTTCCATACGTTTCATTAATATTAAAATGCAGGCTATGAACTTTACCAGAGGGATGAAAGGGGGAAGTAGATTGCGGTTGGAGATTGGAAAAGTGAAGAATATTGAGGAATTGAAGAGATTATTAACTCTATTTCCGACTGATTTTTTGTAATCTTTATATACCTCCTCCGTTTCCATTTCTTCTATGCGTTTCAAAGCAAAGAAGAGTTATGGGAATTATAAGATTTCTAAATGTCCTTTCTGCGATAGACAAGCCACTCAAACTAACCAGCAGGGATTAGAAGTATGTCATCAACATACCAATCAGTCTATGGAAGAAATTAAATGTGTCTGTGGCAGTTGGTTGGAACAAAGAGTAGGTAAATTTGGCGCGTATTTCAATTGTGTTAAATGTGGCAATATGAATTATAAAAAAGCTATGGATATAAAAGAGATGACGGGACATAAATCATCTCCTAAACCGGTAATAAAACCAATAAGTGTTCAGGAAGTATCTCGTCCAAGAGTGCAAGAGAGGAAAGAATTAACCATAACTTCTAACGATGCGGAATTTTTTGATTAATCTATTAATTTTATTGATAATCAAAAAGCCTCCTCAATATAATCATACTAATTTCTCCTCGATCTTTTCCTTTAACAATTTAATATACAAATTAAATTGTAATTCCGCTTCTTTCCAATCCTTTTCATTAACGGTAGTCCCATAATAATTAATCCCATTTCGTTTAGTTCTTATTTTATCAAAGAAATTCCAATCTAATTCCAGCTCAGCGTGTTTAACACAAATGAATGTAAACAAGCACTGATGATTTTTAGATTTCACTTTGTCAAAAATAAGATATGATTCGACCAATAGATGTAAAGCATCATAATGATCTTTATAGGTTGAATTCCAACGTTTTTTTGTGATATTATCTTTACCGGATTCAATACCCTCTTTAGCTATTTGTAGGTTTGATTCTATTCTGTCTTTTCCAATTTCCTCCCGAGAAATAATCTGGCCATCACCTATGCACCAGTCATAAGCTTCTTCTTTATTTTCAAATGGTCGCATGCTTAATAACCTCTATGGGTATATCACCTTTAAGAGTTATTCCTTTTAAAATGTTTCTTAACAGAGCTGGTCCCATCCGTTTTAAATCTTCTTCATTTTTTCCTGAAAAAATTTGAATCTCGCGATGGAGTTTTGAAAGATAAATTCCAGCATTAAGATGATCTATATCTCCATAAATAAACAAATCAATATCACTCTCATTATACCAATCACTTCTGGTAAGACTGCCAAAGAGTATGATGGTCTTAGCTTTTTCTAACGATGTTAAATAATCTAGAAAACCGCTTTCATGAAGTTTTGTAAAAGCAAAAAGTTTCTTAGTGTTGCGATAATGGGCTGATTCATGATTAGCGATATAGTATGGCATTTCTCTCCGTGGCTTTATTCTATTAATCAACCCTTCTTTTTGGAATCTCTTCAGCCACTTACTAATTTTGTTATCCGCAATAGGAATTATCTCTTTGATTGCTTTAAAGTGCCAATGTTTGGTGGGATAATTAAAAAATAGTTCTAAAATTTCTTTTTCTTTACTTTTTCCCATTTACTTACCTTAAAGGTAAGTATTATTTAAATGTTAGTGTTAAAATATTTTTTTCAAAAGTAAAAAGCGCCCCCGCCGAGACTTTCAAAGCTTTTGCTCCAGCAAAAAGCTGTTTGAACTCGAGTCACTGCCGTACCCTAAACTTTCTCTCAGAGTTTTTCAAAACTTCCCGCTGGACTTGTTTTGATGAAACTTTTCTTAAAAGTTTCTGAGAGGGCAGTATGATAGTTTGTCCCTGACTTACGTCAGTCCGGACTACACCACAGGGGCACAAAACGATAATAATGATGGTTATTTTTAAGGCTTTTGTAGGGAAATATCTTTAGGAAGATTCATAGTTTCCAATCCCCGTTCTTTTCTATCATCCATTAAAACTTGCCACGATCGCTCAAAAGAATATCCTCTGGTGGCCATAATATTAACAGTATTTCCATTTCCTTCAAAAGCAACTTCATATTGTTTATAATTCATAACTTCTAAACCCATTCCTGATCCTTGAATATAACTTCCATCTCCTCTTCTTCTCTGCTCGAGAATAGCATTATAATCAAATCCAGCACCGCTATCTCTTATTCTAAATACTACTCCTTCTGGTCCTTCAAATATTTTTAGTGAGATTGGCAAATATAAGTTTCTCAAATTTCCTCTGGTAAGAGAATTTTCAAATGCTTGTACTAATACTGTGGCTAATAAATTGTCTGGAGAAACTCCTGTTTCTGGTGAAATATTTTTTAGAATTTGGTCAACATAGGAGCTGAGTATATCCAAATATCCTCCTAATTCATATCGTATTCGATGTCTATCCAATCTTTCTATGGGGAGCCAGAAATCGAAGTAACTACATTCACATGCTTTAATTTCATCCAACATTTGGTCCAAGGTTTTAGTTACTATGGTCATGGTAAAAAATCCTCAGAAACCTTACTTCCTAAATACTACTGCGTTAAAAAAATGCCCCGGCCGGGATTCGAACCCGGGTCCCCACATTTCTTCAAACTTTCGCTCTGAGTCTCTCAAAACTTCCCGCAGGATTTGTTTTGATCAAACTTTTCTTAAAAGTTTGCGAAAGTGTGGAATGATAGTCCGGACTACACCACCGGGGCGTTAAACAGCAAAAGACGCAAGTGCTTTAAAAATGTTTCTGAGTAACATCAATTTCAGAAAACCTTATAAAAACCAATCTTCTCTCCATCTTCATGCCTAAACGCCCCATTTTAGGGTTAACTGAACATATTATTATTATTAGTCCAGACGGGAAAGAAGAAAAAATCACTGCTAGGATAGATACTGGCGCAACTGGTTCTTCCATGGATATCCGTTTAGCTGCTGATTTAAGATTAAGTTTAATGTCAAAAATGAAATTAGTTAGATCTGCTTCCGGAATTAGAAGAAGACCAACCATCAAAGCAAAAATTAAATTGGCGGGACAAATTATCGAGGAAGAATTTACTATTGCTGATAGGAGTCACATGACTTATCCTGTTTTAATAGGGCATAACATTCTTAAAAAAGGAAATTTTTTAATTGATCCTCATAAAGAGGCTTACTCATGAATGCCGCTCTTGTTTCTTTGGGAAGCACCAGTTCTTTGATGATCGCTGAAGCTATGAAGAAACAGTTTGATCACGTTGATATTTTACAACTAAAAGAAATTGAAGTTCGTCTAGGAAAAGAGGGAGAAATTTTATATCAACAAAAGCTCTTAAGTCACTATGATTGTGTTTACTTACGCGGTTCTTTCCGCTACGCTAATTTACTTCGTAGTATCGCTGCCATGCTAGAAGGCAGGGTGCCATACATGCCTTTGTGTACCGGCTCCTTTACTACCGTGCATAATAAACTTCTCACTCATCTTATTCTGCAGCAATCCGGTATTCCCATGCCTAAGACCTATGTTTCTCCCAATGTTGAAGCTTCTAAAAAATTGCTTAAAACTGTCCGTTATCCTATCGTTATGAAACTTCCCGAAGGAACACAAGGAAAAGGAGTCATGTTTGCTGATTCTTTTTCTTCTGCTTCTTCCATGCTGGATGCTTTAGGAGTCTTAAATCAACCATTTATTATTCAAGAATATGTAGAGACGGGCGGATCAGATATCCGTGCTTTAGTTGTAGGTGAGAAAGTAGTAGCATGCATGAAACGTGTGGCTAAAACTGATGAAAAAAGAGCCAATATTCATACAGGTGGAATTGGCGAATCAGTGCAATTAAGTAGACAAGCAATTAACATTGCTGTGGATACAGCTAAAGCTTTGGGAGCAGAAATATGCGGGGTGGATATTTTAGAGGGATCGCAAGGTCCATTGGTAATTGAAGCAAATATTTCTCCAGGTTTACAAGGATTGAGTAAAGTTTCTACTATTGATATTCCTGAAGAAATTGCTAAATATCTGCGAAGAAAGACGGAGGAGTCATTATCCTCTAGAGTTTCTAAGAAATCTGCCGAGGAAGTAGTTCATGAATCAAAAACTGAAAGTAGTCCATTTCAAGAGATAGTAACTGAACTTACTTTCCGTGGAGAGAGAGTATTACTTCCTGAGTTAGCTACTAAATTGGCAAGGTTAAAAGAAAGGAAAGAATATACTATCTCTATGAAAAAAGGAAAAATAGAAATAAAAGAATAAAATTATAAACATTCATTTCAAAATTATTTCCTACTTCTCTTTTTTTTCTGGTCAGGTTTGAACCATAGCAAATAGATTATTGGTAAGATTCCTGCAGTGTTAATTATTAACAAAGCTATAAACCATTCTTTTTGTTTATTTTGAGCAGAATGCCATAAAGCCATTCCTCTCCAAATTAAATCCCATATTCCTAAAATAATCAACGCTACTAATATGCCTAAACCAATTGCTGGAAAAATACTTGTGCTCATTGTAATATCACCTTATCTCTTAAAAAATTTAAAAGTATTTAAGATTTCCTCCATTTCCCCTAGCGTCCCAAAGGATTAGGATAATTATTTGATAGAAAATCAATAGCCCAATTATGTTCTGGGAATCTAGCTAGCATATGCTGGCGAACCGTATCTGCTGGCCAGGCCGGTTTGTAAGATCTTTGACTGCTTAACGCATCATACGTGTCGGCTATTTCTAATAATTTTCCTGCTTCTAATACCAAAAAATGTAATGGTTTTCTTTGTTCTCCTTCTCTTCTTTCTGCAATTCTTCTTTCAACCTCTGAAGGTAATTCAATACCTAAATCGCGTCGGTCTTCTCCGCGTCGTTCATGATCTTCTTCTCGAGAATAATGGGGGTGATGTAACGGCAGAACTTCTCTGATATGGGGGAAATATATTTGTAATTTCATGAAATCAATAACTGAAAAGGTATTATGCGCTCTCATTATTTTCATCTCTCGTTCAGTTAAAGATGCACCTTCCAAAATACTGCTGGGGATATACCTCTTTCCGATATCATGCAATGCTCCTACATTTGCCGTGTCTCCTAAATATTCTATCGCGCCGCTTCTGAGAGCAAGGAGTTGTTTCCACATGGGGCCGGTTCTGTGAGCGTGATAAAAATGAGTGGGCGATTTTGTTCTCAGTGCTTCTAGTGCTTCTAGTGCTGGAAGGCAACTTAAGAAAGTATCTGTGATAACCTCTGTTTCTTCACGTTGACGTTGATATGCCAATGTTCCCGTGGATGAAAGTCTCACTACTGATGGTTGTTCAAAAGCAGCTAAAATATCTTCTCTTATATTTAATTTGTACATAAAAACATTTTTGCGGGTAGTTGATTTATAATACTTTCTCCAAAAAGCATTTCAGGTACTATCTCATTTTTATTACACCCTTCCCTTTTAACCGAGCTATTTATTTGAAAACAACACCATGGACAGCAGACAGTCAAAGCTACTGCTTTGCCTTACTCGGCATCCCGCAGGGACAACCCCTGCCTCTCCTGCGTCAGTGTTGTTTTCTCTTTGTTTGAAATTAATATTGAAAATGGCGTAGCAGTTTCGGGTTGTGTAGTGGTTTAGGGATATTAGACTGAAAAGCATTTTAAGAAAACATCCACTATTATTCCAAGAAAACTTATTTTCTCTTCTTTAATCGGGGGGTCAATTTATCTAAGTCATCAATTATATCTGAAGCGATGAAAGTATATCCTTTCTTTTTCTTTAATAATTGATCTCCTACCCATCCATTGACATACGAAGCGGCAACTGCACTTTTGAATAGATCTTTGGTTTTAGCCAAAAACCCTGCTGTTAACCCGGCCAGGACGTCTCCTGTTCCCGCTTTGGTCATGCCTTGATTTCCGGTTCTATTGTATGCAATCTTGTTTCGGGAAATAATGATATCAGTGGGACCTTTAACCAAAAGCACATTATTATTCTGCAAGAAGTATCTCAAATTTCCTTGAAGAATATCTGCTTTTTCTTTAGCATTTGATTCTCTTAATTTTGGAAGCAAAAATTCTTTCCCGCTATTGATCAACATTTGTTCTAATTCTTTCTCATGTGGAGTGAGAATGGAGTTGGAGAAGTCTTTAAATGAAAGTGTTTTTAATGCGTCGGCATCGATTACTTTTGGTTTGGGCGATTTTTTTATAAGATAGTGGCAGAATTTATCTGCTCTAGTAGTTATACCATTACCTATCAAAATGGTATCGAATCTATCGGAATATTTAATCATATCTTTAGCATCTTTGACCGTAAAAGCATTACCTCTGATTTTGTGAGTAATTAAATCTGGGCTGTATTGATTGATTGCCCATGCTACTTTTTCGGGTGCGGCAATAGTAGCCATGTCCGCGCCAGCTCTCATTGCCGCCAAACCAGCTAGAGTGACTGCACCAACATATTCCTCAGAACCACCTATAATGAGAACGTACCCATTCTCGCCTTTATGTGAGGTTTTCTTTCGCTCCATTAACTTTTTTATTTGATTAATGTTCATTGACTTGCTCCTAAATGATGTATAACCCTTATTTTTAGCTTTATATAACTTTATTGTAATTCTAAAGTAGGTAATGGGAATTTTGGTGGTTTATTTATAAACCTCTGAGAAAAATATTAGGTTATTTATAAATAAGATGAATTACGGTTAAATTTCTGATTATTATTAATCCTAAGCTGCTAAAGAAAACCTTTTAAAGAATTGCATTTATCAAGCACTGGTGGCCCCGTAGCTCAGCCTGGTGGAGCGCTGCTCTTATATGGGTGCGTTCCTAACAAAGCACCAGAAGTTAGGCAGATGTCCTGGGTTCAAAGTTGGTAGAAATATCAATGAAATTCCCGGCGGGGCCACTTTTTCCATAATCTTATCAAAATAATCAAAAGATTTAAATAAGTATTATTACTTATTCTACTTAAAATGGTAAATATGACTTTAGCCATACCTGAAGATTTGCATCAGACCATGAGAGAGCACTCTGAGATAAAGTGGAGTGAAATTGCCAGAAGAGCTATTCAAGAACAGGCCAATAAATTAGAATTGATAGATAAGATTCTTGCTAAAAGCACTTTTACTGAAAAAGATGCGGCGGAGTTAGCAAAGAAAGTTAAGAGAGGAATTGCTCAGCATCACTGGTTAGTAAAATAAGTTATCTTATCTTTTCAAGTAGTATCTAAAAAATGAAGCTGGTGATTGATTCCAATATTATTTTTTCTGCTTTTATCAGAGATAGCAATACTAGAAAACTAATTTTCAGTCCATTATTGGAACTAATTACTCCCGATTATACTCTCGATGAGATTAAGAAGTATGAACCATTAATTTGTGAAAAAGGAAATCTTTCTTCTTCAGAGTTTCAACTCTTGCTTGTTCTTTTGTTTGAGAAAATTACTTTAATACCAAAAGAAGAATATGAAAATAACCTTCTGGTGGCTGAGAAATTAATCAAAGATATCGATGATGTTGCTTTTTTAGCCTTAGCTTTGGCAACTAAAAGTGATGGAATTTGGAGTGAGGATAAAGGGTTTAAAGAACAAGATAAAATAAAGATATGGACTACGATGGAATTGTTAAAGATTTAAGCTTCTTGAAATTCTCAGCGGGGCCACTTTTTTTTATAAATATTAAAAGAACTTTTTCTAATAACAATTAAACGAAATATCACTCTTAGCCATCTTACGATAGAAATTTAATTCCTCTGTTTTTGCTTCATGCGGGAAAACTAATGTATCTAATCCACTCCAAGTTAAAAACCATCCTCCCGGTTCTATAAGAACTAAGAGAACCCTTAAAAAAGTATTTCCATTTTCATACGCAGCCACAAATCCTGCACTTACCATTAACAGTGTTCCGGCAAGAGTGAGTATCATTCCTCTTTTTCTAATCTTTTGATGTTCCTGAAGTAGCAAATGATGGTGTTTCTTAAAGTGATTATATAATCGTTTTTTGATAATAGTATCATCAGATCTATGTCTTTTTAGAATGGGAATAAGAAAATGAACTTTGATTTTTTCTGCTTCTTTATCACGGATAGCTTTTCTCGCTTCAGTTAAGAAATCGTCCGAAATTCCTCTAATGGCATAAGAGCGGGGATCAAAGTCAGAGAAGAGATCATCATAACTATCTAGCCAGAAACTAATCTCCGAATCAGACTTGGTTTCAAAGTGAGCCATTCCTGGGTTGTTTTTCATATACTAAAGGAAGATGGTAGAATATAAAAGGTTAACTGTGACCTGATTATAAAACTGCGGCAGCGGGGAGTCGAACCCCGGTCGCGGCCTTTCTGCGATCTTGCTTGGCAAGGCCACATACTAACCACTATACGACTACCGCGTATCCTTTCCAGAAAAGTAGTTTCTTAATAAAGTTTATTGTTTAAAAATACACTTTGAAAAGTTCTGAGCCGCTTGGTCAGTGGTTTTATTTATGTTATTTATCTAAGTATAATTTACAATTAAATTCTAAAAACCACTTAGCAATTGGTGCATAGCAAAGTTAGTTCTGACCTCGCTCATTGGCGCAGAACTTTTCAGTAAAAATAAATAAAAAATAAAATAAAAAACCTGCTTATCTTTTAGCCAGCACAAACACAGAACGTAGAGCCACGATAATAGTCGCAGGAACGAACAACGTTAATATTCCTCTCAACACATTGCCTATAGGTGGTGCAATCGCATCAAAAGTGCCCACTTGTATGCCCAAGTAAGATACCAACACTAAAACTGTTCCGCTAGTCAAGAATGCACTTACTTCAGTTGTGGTTACATTCAATAAACCTACTACTATTCCTAATAAAAATACTACCCATAAAATCGTCGATTGATACGCTCCGGTAAAACCCAATCCTAATAGAACTGCTAATACTAATCCTACCAAGAAAGACCAACTTCCAACGAGATTTGAACTAATCTTTTTTGCCATAACTATCACCTCAATAGTAATAAGTAAATAATCAACCTTTAAAAGTTTTTTGTTTAGGTTTCTGTTCAATTCAAACAAAAGTTTAATAAATCATTCAACTCTGAGCAGTTTAACCCCTCTTAGTTTAGCGGCTAGAACCCTCGGCTGTAGCAGTGGTTTGACAAATCGTCTTGGTGACGTGTGGATGAAAAATTATCAGCCGATACCGAGTGATCCCCGGTTCGAGATAGATTACGAAAATCCGGGAGAGGGGACTTTTTTATGAAATCAACCATTTCTAAACGAAACCTTTATAAATAGACCCCTGTTTTTATGATTAACAATGGCAGGGCTCTTCTACAACAACTTACGTTAATCGTCGGTAAAGTCTAGATAGAGCACTGTATCATAACCTGCCCTGGTGGTGTAGTTCGGCCTAGCATGAAGCCCTGTCGGAAACTTTTTCGAGAAGTTTCATCAAAAGAGACCCTTCGGGAAGTTTGTGGATAGGCTTCGACCCGGGTTCAAAGCCGTATGCTGAACCTCAGCGTGCAGTGAGCGTCCCGGCCAGGGCGTTTATGCTCACGGGCCGGTAGCTCAGCTTGGTAGAGCGCTTGACTTTTAAGTCAGGCAAAGTCATCAAGCGGTCGCGGGTTCAAATGCCAGTAATGGTTCGAAAGTCCCGTCCGGCCCGTTCATAATCCCAACAACAATGACATTTGAAGTAAACAAACATAACTTGGTACCCAAACACTCCAAAGTGAGTGATTCTGAGAAAGCTAAATTATTGGAAAAGTATGGCATTGCGGTTAAAGAACTTCCCAAAATCCATAATAGTGATCCTGCTATAGTAAAATTGAATCTTAAGATGGGAGATGTAGTTAAGATTGAAAGGGAAAGCAAGACCGCAGGAACCGCAGTATACTATAGGGTGGTCATAGATGGATAAATCTGTACTGGTTAAAAAGTACTTTGAAGAAAAGAGATTTGTCGGCAGTAATATTCAATCGTTTAATAATTTTATAGAAAAAGGTTTACAGGAAGTAGTTGATGAAAATAAAGAAGCTGAACCGGCCATAATTCCTCACAATATTGAACGTTTCAAAATTCGCTTTGGCAGAATTACTATAGGAAAACCAGAAATAACTGAAGCGGACGGAAGCAAGCGACCAATTTATCCCATGGAAGCACGTTTGAGAAAGATCTCTTATCACGCACCAATTTTCTTAGAAGTAAGTACTTATATCAATGACATTCAAAGAGAAAATTTTATTGCTGAAGTAGGTAAGATGCCTATTATGCTTAAGAGTAAACATTGTCATTTAGACAAACTTAATCGTGAAGATTTAATCAAACATGGTGAAGATCCAACCGATCCAGGAGGATATTTCATTATCAATGGAACTGAGAAAGTCATTATCAATGTAGAAGATCTTGCTGGAAATAATTTTGTAGTTGAAGAAGCAAAAGAAGGCACATATTCTGGAAGATTTTTCGCTTCAAAAGGATCTTATAAAATCCCTCATGAATTCGAACGTAAGAAAGATGGTCTTTATTATATGTCTTTCACCAGAATTAAATCCATGCCTATTGTTATAGTCATTAAAGCTTTAGGTTTGATTAAAGATGAAGAGATTATGCGAGCCATTTCTGGTGAAAAGAATTACGATGAAGTTCTGCTTAACTTGTTTGAATTTGTCGATATTAAAACTCAAGATGATGCCATGGATTTCATCGGCAAGAAGATTGGAGTAGGACAGGCAAAAGAAATAAGGATGGAGAGAACCAAAGAAATATTGGATAAATATTTACTTCCAAACATAGGTATGGAAACTTCTGCTCGTACTGATAAAGCGTACAACTTGTGTAAGATGCTTAAGAAATATATTGAAGTTAGCGCTGGAATTAGAGCCCCTGACGATAAAGATCATTACATGAACAAGCGCTTGAGAATGAGTGGAGATTTGTTAATCGATTTGTTCAGAGTAAATTTCAAATTATTAGTGGGAGATATATTGTACAACTTCCAGCGTATCATTAAACGTGGTAAACTACCTTCAATAAAAGTAATTATTAGAGACAAGCTCTTAACTTCCAGAATGTACTCTGCTATGGCCACCGGTGAATGGGTTGGAGGAAGACAGGGCATTTCTCAGCGTATGAGCAGAACTAATTATTTAGATATGATCTCACATTTACAACGTGTAGCAAGTCCTTTATCCAGTTCACAAGAAAACTTCGAAGCTCGTGCTTTACATTGCACTCATCTAGGAAGATTATGTCCTATCGAAACTCCAGAAGGAACTAACATTGGACTTAGAAAGAACTTAGCTATGCTTTGTTCCATTTCTCAAGCATCAAGCGAACATGACGTTATTGAAAAATTAAAAACAATTGGCTTGAAAGAAGCCGACTCGATGTAATATGGCAGAAATATACCTCAATTCAAGATTTATTGGAAAAGCAGAAAATGCGGCTAGTTTTATAGATGATGTTAAAGATCTTCGACGTAAAGGATCATTATCCGAAAATCTTAGTGTCTATTACAATGCTGCCCAAGATGAAGTTCACGTTTTTTGTGATGAAGGAAGAGCACAAAGACCACTAATCATAATTAAAGAAGGAAAACCATTACTCACTGAGAAGCATTTACAACAGTTAAAAGATGGAGAGTTGACTTGGGTAGATTTGATTAGGCAGGGAGTAATTGAATACTTAGATGCAGCTGAAGAAGAAGGTGCTCTCGTTGCTCCTACTGAAGGAGATTTAACTGTAGAGCACACCCATATGGAAATTAGTCCCGGAACTATTGTGGGAATTACTACTTCTTTAGTTCCTTTTGGAAATTATAATCAATCTTCACGTTTAATTATTGGTAGTAAGAATCAGAAACAGGCTTTAGGATTTTATGCTGCTAATTACCATTTACGTATGGATATGGATGCTAACATTTTACATTACTCTCAAAATCCAATTGTTAAAACTAAAATTCACGATGTAGTAGATTATTCTGAACATCCTTCTGGTCAGAATATGGTCGTAGCAGTAATGTGTTATGATGGGTATAATATGGAAGACGGAGTAGTTCTTAACAAAGGATCAGTAGAACGTGGATTGGGAAGAAGTACGTATTTCAAACCTGTTTCAGCAGAAGAATTACGGTATTCTGGTGGATTAGTAGATCAAATTTCTATTCCTGACAAAGAAACTAAAGGATACCGTAGCGAGAAGGATTACCGTTTCCTAGAAGAAGATGGGATGGTTTATCCTGAAGCAAAGGTAAACGAAGGAGATGTAATCATTGGAAAAACCAGTCCTCCAAGATTCTTAAGCAGCATGGAAGAATATAACCTTTCCATTGCAACCAGAAGAGAAAGTTCTGTAACCATAAAACACGGAGAACAAGGTGTTGCTGATTTCGTCGTTATCACTGAAAATGAAGAAGGAAATAAATTAGTTCAAGTACGTTTACGAGAAGAGAGAATTCCAGAAATAGGTGATAAATTCACTTCCAGGCATGGGCAGAAAGGTGTTACTGGGATTTTAGTTCCTTTTGCTGATGCTCCCTTCTCTGCATCTGGTATTGCCCCTGATTTAATTTTCACTCCTCACGGTATTTCTTCACGTATGACCATTTCACATTTAATTGAATTGGTTGGTGGTAAAGTAGGAGCATTAGCAGGTAGATTTGTTGATGGTACTTTGTTCGAAGCTGAACATGAACAAGAATTACGTAAAGAATTAGTCGATTTGGGATTCCACGAAGATGGAACAGAAGTTTTCTATGATGGAAGAACTGGAAGACAGATGTTAGCTAAAATTTATGTTGGAAATATGTACTACTTACGTTTAAGACATATGGTTGCAAACAAGATCCAATCCAGGGCAAGAGGTCCTATCCAGTTGTTAACCAGACAACCTACAGAAGGACGAGCTAAAGAAGGAGGATTGAGATTAGGTGAAATGGAAAAAGACACTTTCATCGCTCATGGAGCTTCGTTGCTCTTAAAAGAACGATTTGACTCTGATAAGATCATACTTCCAGTTTGTGAAAAATGTGGTTTAGTTGCAGTTGAAGATCATTACAAAAACCGCAAGTATTGTTTAATGTGTGGAGAAGATGTTAATATCAGTTATATTGAAATGAGCTACGCTTTCAAGCTGCTCTTAGATGAAATTAGAAGTTTGGGTATTTATTCCAAACTTAACTTGAAAAATAAATATTAGGTGTAAAAAATGGACGTAAATGTACACAAAAAAATTGAAAGTTTGTCTTTTGGTATTTTTTCGCCTAAACAAATCACTGATTTATCTGCTGCAAAAGTAGTAACTCCAGAATTGTATGATCGAGAAGGGTATCCAGTAGACGGCGGCTTGATGGACATTAGATTAGGAGTTATTGATCCTGGATTGCGTTGTAAAACCTGTGGTGGAAAATTAAAAGAATGTTCTGGTCATTTTGGATATATTGAACTAGCTCGTCCGGTCATCAGCGTTAAGTTTGTACGAAATATTTTTGACTTATTAAAATCAACCTGTAAGTATTGTGGAAGAGTTATGATTATAGATGCAAATTTGAAAAAATATATGATCTTGTTAGATAAAGAAAGCAGTGATGAAGAAGGAGATTTTGAAACTAGAAGAAGAAAAGTAAAAGGTATCGTTTCAAAACAGAACGCTAAAGACAAATGTCCTCATTGTGAAAAGAAACAGGAAAAGATCCGTTTAGAAAAGCCTTACAACTTCTATGAAAATGATATTCGTTTAAGTCCTATAGAAATCAGAGCACGTTTGGAAAAAATATCCGTTGATGATATTAAGATATTTGGATTCAAAGATGGTTTCCGACCAGAATGGATGGTTTTAACGGTATTACAAATTCCTCCTGTAACCATGCGTCCAAGCATAACTTTAGAAACTGGTGAAAGAAGTGAAGACGATTTAACTCACAAATTAGGAGACATTGTAAGAATTAATCAACGTTTATTTGAAAACATCAATGCCGGTGCGCCAGAAGTAATCATTGAAGATCTTTGGGATTTATTACAATATCATGTAACTACTTTTTTCGATAATGAAGTTCCGCAGTTACCTCCTGCCAGGCATCGGGGAGGACAAACTCTAAAGACGTTGACAGACAGGATCAAGAGTAAGGAAGGACGTATCCGTCATAACCTTGCCGGTAAGAGAACTGATTTTTCTGCCAGAACAGTTATTAGTCCGGATCCACTAATTGAATTAAATGAAGTAGGAATTCCTTTAAGCATAGCTTCTAATCTTACCGTTCCTCACAAAGTTACCGAGTGGAATTTAGCGTACTTGCGTAAGTATGTTGAAAATGGCCCTAAGAAATACCCTGGAGCTAATTATATTATCAAGCCGGATGGAAAGAGAAAAACAATAACTGCTGAGACTAAAGATGAAATATTAGCTGAGTTAGCGGTTGGTTACGTAGTAGAAAGACATCTGATTGATGGTGATGTTGCGTTGTTCAACAGACAACCTTCCTTGCACCGAATGAGTATGATGTGCCATAGAGTTAAAGTATTACCAGGAAAAACCTTCCGCTTAAATCCTGCCGTCTGTAATCCTTACAACGCAGATTTCGATGGAGATGAAATGAATTTCCATGTTCCTCAGACCGAGGAAGCTCGTGCTGAAGCTCGTATTTTAATGTTAGTAGAAACACAATTGATAAGTCCACGATACGGATTAAGTGTAGTTGGATGTATTCACGATAGTATTACTGGAAATTATTTGTTAACTAAAGAATTAGTCATGTCTCGCGAAGAAGCTATTGATCTATTATATGGTTGTGGTATAAATGATTTCTCATCTTTGCCTGATAAAGAAAAAATAGATGGTAAAGAAGTATTCTCTGTACTATTACCTAAAGATTTCAACTTTATCGGAAAAGATAAGGGTGGCAATGAAGTTAAGATTATCAATGGGGCATTAAAATCTGGAGTGATGGACAAATCCAATCTAGGACAGGAAAGTGGATTGATGCTTAGAAATATTTATGAAAAATATGGTGCTGCTTTCACTGCTGATTTATTGGGGAAAATTTCCAAACTAGGAATTAAAGTATTGACTCAACGAGGATTTAGTATAGGATTAAGAGATATGGATCTGTTGGAAGAAACTACTCAAGAGATTAAAGACATCCTTTCCAAAGCTGAAGATGAAAGTATGAAATTGATTGATAGTTTTTATGCTGGTAAATTAGAAGCATTACCGGGAAGAACTTTACAGGAAACCTTAGAGTTACGCATATTAGAGGCTTTGAATAGAGCTAGGAATAAGAGTGGAGACGTGGCTATGAGACAAGTACGTGATAGCGCTGCATTAGTTATGGCCAAATGTGGTTCAAGAGGAAATGTATTAAATATCGCTCAGATGACTGCGGTAGTAGGTCAGCAAGCTTTACGTGGAAAGAGAATTGAAACTGGTTATAATGGAAGAACCCTTCCTTACTTCAAGAAAAATGATTTAAGTCCTAAAGCTAGAGGATTTGTAAAAAATAATTTCAAAAGCGGCCTTAAACCGCATGAATTCTTCTTTGGAGCAATGACGGGAAGAGACGCACTGATGGATACTGCTTTGAGAACACCTAAATCTGGATACTTATACAGACGATTATCTAACGCCATGCAAGATCTTAAAGTAGAATATGATGGATCAGTTCGTGATGCTAGTGGTAGAATTGTTCAATTCTCTTACGGAGAAGATGGATTAGATGTTTCCAAGACTAAGAATGGAGTTGTTGATGTGAAGAGTGTAGTACATCAAATTGGTGAATTAAAATGAAAGCAGAACATGAAGAATTAATCGATGAGTACTCTGATAGGTTACCCTCTTCAGTATTGACAGAATTAAAAGAAACCCTTCCTAGCTCCATATCTAAAGAAAAGATTCAGAAAGCATTGGAACAGATTTTCGTATTATATACTAATGCTAAGGTACATCCGGGTGAATGTGTTGGTTTAGTTAGTGCAGAAAGTATTGGGGAACCAGGTACACAGATGACTTTAAACACCTTTCACTTTGCAGGTGTAGCTGAAATGAACGTAACTACGGGTCTGCCTAGATTGATTGAAATTTTTGATGCCAGGAAAGAGATTAAAACTCCTACTATGGAAATATTTGTCAAACCTAATTTTAATAATTTAGAAAAAGTTAAACACATCGCAGCTCAAATTAGAGAAACAACTTTCGGTCAATTAGTGCAAGAATATTCCCTAAACCTTTTCGAACAGACTTTAACTGTGACTTTAAATTCTGCTTTATTGCAAGATCTAAATTTAACCCCTAAAGATATCATTAAGATCATTAAGACTAAGAGTAAAGGATTTGGCGTAGATACTACTGCCACTCAAATAATCTTTAAACAGGAAGGTAAACCAGAAGAGATCAAAGAATTATATAATCTCAAAGAAAAAGTTAGAGATGTTAACGTTTGGGGAATAAAAGGGATAAAACAAGTACTTCCCGTTAAACGTGGAGAAGAATATATCATTTTAACTTCGGGAACTAATTTGAAAGAAGTTTTAACTTTGCCTGAAGTAGACACTGCTCGAACTTTTAGCAATGATGTGTATGAAACTGCAGAAGTTCTAGGAATAGAAGCAGCAAGACAACAGATCATCAATGAAGTTTTCAAAGTTATCGAATCACAGGGTTTAAACATTGATGCCAGACATATCATGTTGGTATCAGATATTATGTGTGCGGTTGGAGTTGTTAAAGGTATAACTAGATATGGTGTTGTAAGCGATAAAGCATCAGTATTAGCGAGAGCATCTTTCGAAACTCCTATCAAACATCTTATCACTGCCGCTTTGGAAGGAGAGATAGATCACTTGACTTCCGTTGTAGAAAATGTTATGATTAACCAACCAGTTCCATTAGGGACGGGATTACCTAGTTTAGTAACCAAGATGAAGTGAGAGGGGTAAGAATGAAAACAAATGCTGAAGAACAAATTGAAAAAGAACTTAAAGATCTTAAGCAGAAATTATTGAGCGGTAAGACAATAATCGGAGCAGAACAAGTATTGAAAGCTTTGAAGTCAAAAGGTTTATCTCAAGTGTTTTTAGCTAGTAATTGTCCTGCTCAAATAATGAATGATATATCTTATTACGCTAAGTTATCTAAAGTGTCAGTATCCTTATTAAAACTGAGTAATGAAGAATTAGGTGTCTTCTGTAAGAAGAACTTTTTCGTTTCAGTAATTGGAATAAGATTAGAATAGGATTAAAAATGAGGATAAAAATCCTCTTTAGAGATTAAACAAATAGCAGGGAATCATTTTGGTACGGGTAAAATTAGATCAAGAAACGTTGGGATTGTCTTCTTTAATGGAAAGAGTTACCCAGACTCGAGTTAAAGATTGTTTTCAAGATGTTGATACTATCTATTTTGTCGTTGCTCCCGGGGATTTAGGAAAAGCTATAGGCAAGGGCGGAGTTAATGTCAAGAGGGTCCAAAATGAGTTGGGTAAGAGAATTAAGGTTATTGAATACAGTGATGATTTAGCTCGGTTTATTCGTAATATTATTTATCCCCTCTCTATCGAGAAAATTACGATCCAGGAAAATAAAGTTTTATTAGAAGATCAGAGTAAAAAAGCAAAAAGTTTATTAATAGGAAGGGAAGGCAAGCACTTAGAGCTGATTAATAGAGCAATACAACGCTTTTTTAATGTCGAAGTGGTGGTACATTGATCAGAAAACACAATTAGTAAAAAATAAAAAATCACATTCAAAATGGGAAAAAAACCACGTGGATTAGGATCAGCAAAAAAGTTGAAGAAAAGAAGAGTAACATTCAAAGAGTTCCGTAGAGGCAGTTTAAAGAAGAAATTTGACCCTTTACGAGGATCTTCACAAGCTCGTGCTATCGTCTTAGAAAAAATTCAAGTTGAAGCAAAGCAGCCTAACTCAGCTATGAGAAAGTGCGCTAGAGTACAGCTAGTTAAGAATGGAAAACAAATTACTGCTTTTATGCCTGGTGACGGAGCACAGAAGTTGATTAACGAGCACGATGAAGTTGTCATCGAATGTATCGGTGGAAAGATGGGACGTGCTATGGGAGATATTCCTGGAGTGAGATGGAGAGTTATCAAAGTTAACGATCAAAGCCTAGATGCATTATTGAAAGGCAAATTGGAGAAAGCAAGGAGATAAAAATGAGTACTATCAAATTTTTCAATCGCTGGAATGCCGATGCCAAGGTTACGGATATGGGTTTAGTGAATTATATCACTTTACATCCTAAGATCTTGCCAAAAACTGGTGCACGATACGCTGGAAACAGATTCCATAAGTCTAATACTTTCATTGTAGAGAGATTAGCTGTAAAAATAATGGGAGCTGGGCACAAAGGAAAGAAACATTTCATGAGTTCTGGTCATACTGCGGGAAAGAAAAACTTGGCTCTACGAGTATTAGAGAATGCTATGGCTAAAGCAGAGTTAAAATTGAAGATTAATCCCTTACAGATTGTAGTTAAAGCAATTGAAAATGCTGCACCTAGGGAAGAAGTTATCGCTATTGAGTATGGTGGTGCACGATATCCTAAAGCAGTAGATGTATCTCCTCAGCGAAGAGTGGATCTAGCTTTGAGAAACATTACTCAGGGAGCTTATATCAAGTCTTTTAATAAGAAATCTAAGATTGAAGATGCTTTAGCTGATGAGTTGATTAATGCAGCTCAGGGCAGTGCTAAAAGTGCAGCTGTTTCTAAGAAAAGAGACTTAGAGCGACAGGCAGCAAGCAGTAAGTAAATTAATTAGTATTTTTTACTAACTTATTTGGTTATTATTTATTATAGTCTTGCTGTTTCTAATCTTTTTCTAGTATGAGAAATATTATCCCTAATAACCTTGCTACCTAATTCTAATTGTGCACGTCGTTCTGGATCTAATTCTTCTTTGCCTGTTCTGATTTGATCATAAACATCTTGTACCTCTCTTTCTAATCTATCAAATGATTCATAATCAGGACTCTTTCTGCAGTCGTAATATCCTTTTGCTACTATCCATAATCTAGACAATCGTTCTTCGTAAGTAATCATGTGAATACATTTTTGCTGTTACTTTAAAAAGTTATGCCTAGCCAGTACTACTTCAGCATCTTGAAGAGAAGTGGTACCCTAGCCCTATGAAAATAGTGAAATTATAATTTAATAATAATATTAATTACTTATTTTCTGATCTACTTGCAGCTATAAATTCTGTAGGGGTCATACCCTGTGTTCTACGAAAAGCAATACTTAAACCGGTTTGAAAAGCATATCCCATTTCTGCAGCAATGACGGAAAGTTTCCTTCCTTCTCTCATCATTCTCTTTGCTCGTTCCATCTTTTCACGTAATTGTCTTGATTTTTCTGTCAATTTCCTTGGTGGTGGATTCATCCCCTGTGAATAAATTTTTTCTTTTTCGGGAAGATAAATACCATCCCCAGTAATAATTTCCATGTCTCGATAAATCCAGTGGGCAATAGCTGCAGTATCTCTATCACGATACGTTAATTCATGATCATTTTGAATTATTCTATCTCTAACTCCTGCTTCCTGTTTTAATAAAGAATGAAATTCTTTCATGAAAGTTATATTGCCCCTTACATTGATTGCTACTTCTACTTTATTTGGTTTATAGACATAGACCCTTCCACTATCATCTAAAACTCCCCGAGCGAAGTGAGACCGATATTGGGAAGGAACAGAAGGTAAATGTTGGTGGTGTTTGTCTCCCCTAACTCCTAAATCTTCTAGTGATTTGCGTAGTTCTGGCGCATGACTAATCGCAAACCAATGCGAAGATCTTCTTGGCCGAGGATCTGAGATTATTTCACAGTTACTATCTAATTGATTACGAACTAGTTCTACTAAAGACCTTTGATGGGAGCGATACAATACCCCTTCATCTTGGTGTGGAACATACCCGCAGAGCATCACTCCCAGAGTGTAATACATAGAAGGAGAAGGTGTTTTGAAATACTTCTGGTTCGCGAAACAGATATTATTGGGCATATACAAAAAACATCTATCTGTATTTAAGCTAATATTAGTAGCTATTTAAAAGAATTTCTATTTTTTTTGAAATGAAAAAGCGGGCCCAGGGGGATTTCTAATTACTTCTTAATCATCAGATCACCGGCTGTGGGACAGAAAAGAAATATTCTCACTCAAAGTAAAGTTCGAGCTTTGTTTCCAAAGCCATTTTGCCCCAAGTATTTTGTTCCAAAGCTCATTTAAAGCATTTTACGACAGTTAAACCCCGTTTTTATTATTCTTTGGTGTATGAAATAAAGACCGAAAAGTATATCTTTCTTTTGGTCATTATCTAATGTATTGGGAACAGTGAAAGATAACACTTTTTCCAAAACTAAATATAGGGAAGGGTTTTTCTGTCCCACAGCCCAGATCACCACAACATTTAAATATAAGACACATCTTATTTACAAGATATGGCTGAAATAATTGAAATGGGAACAATAAGTTCACGGGGGCAGATTGCTATTCCTTCAGACATTCGAGATAGGATGGGTCTACAGGAAGGGAAAAAGATACTATTTTTCTTAGAAGGCGATGCACTGCTCATTAAAAAAGTAGAATCTTTATCTTGGGCAGAGATAACCAAACCATTGAGAGAAGTTCAGAAACATATTAGTGAAAATGAAGTTGTTGATTTAGTCCATCAAATGCGCAAAGAAAAGAAGAGTAAGACCCATGAACATCGTTCTAGATACTAACGTTATTGTAAGTGGAACTTTCTGGAGCGGGGCAAGTTTTCGTATTCTAAAACTAGTTGATGAAGAAAAGATTACACTTATTATCTCTCCAGCAATTTTAGAAGAATATGATGAAATTATTCATTCAGAAGAAATTTTAGAGAAAACAACTTTGTTCCAACAAGCTCGAATATATACTCTTCAAAAGATTCTAACCAGAGCAATCATGATTGAACCACTTGAAAAAGTCAATGTAGTTAAAGATGACCCTGATGATGACAAATTTCTGGAAGTGGCAATAGCCGGAGATGTGAAGTTTATCATTAGCCAAGATAAACATTTGCTCAATTTAGGTTGTTTTAGAAAAATTAGTATTCTTTCACCAGAAGAGTTTTTGAATTTTTTTGAATCTAAATCATAAAAGTGGGCCCAGGATTATCTTCTTTCATACAATCTTGTCATCGTTCCATAATCTACTGGCAACATAACCCTTTGAGAAAGGCCTTCTTCATTTTCTTTTCCAGGAATAGTTGCAATACATTCACTTTTTCGTGGATTTTTAATAACATACTCTTCTCCTCTAAATATAACTTTAGTTCCATCAAATCTAAATTCTTTGTCAGAATGTGGATCTTTATCCTCTTGTACTTTCCATTCAGTTACTTTTAATAACACATCCATACCATAGAGCTGGATTTCTATTTTGGGATTAGTACAATACTTTCTACTTCTTGCTCTTAATACGGAGAACAAATCAACGGCATTTACGAGTAAAGCAGACTCATGACTCAGTGGGATATCATACACTTTTTTTGGTGAACTGAGTGCTTCCGACATTAAATGGGAAGTAAAGTATACTCCATCCAACTCTTCAACTCTTGGATTAACCAATAATGGTCCCACTTCTCCGACATATAATCCTACTATCCCTATCAAGTCTTTTTCATCTATGCCTTTATGAGTCAGAGTTCTAGACTCTGCTCCTGAAAGCCTAAATTCTTCACTTAATTCTTTTAAATTTACATTTGTATCTGAAGTAGTACACGCAAGAATATATCGTTCATCTGCTTTACGTGCATATCGAAATAACATTGATTTAACCATTCCTAATTCCGAAGGAAATTGTGTTTGGAAACATTCTCTATCCCACATTTGTTCTTTTTCCTTACAAGAAGTAGTTTCATGGCCATATTGAACCAGATGAAATTCTTTTCCGGCTAATCTTAAAGCTGTAATAATCTCTTTAACTACTCCTGAAAAATCGTTTGTTCTTTGTTCCAAACTTTCTAAAGCTCTAGCTACGCGATACATCTCTCTGAATTCTATTGGTTTTTCTCTTTCAAAATCAAGAACTCTACCTAAAATATCAAAAGAAACTTCATGAGAAATAGGTCCACCTGCAATATTTCTTTCTCTTAATCTATCTGTTACCAAACCAAAGACTGTTAAATGTTTGTGATCTAAAACTCGAGCGGAAGTTGCCATAGTATTCATATTTTGGTTTAATATATAAATGTTTTGTTAAATAACTACTTTCAAGTAGTCATAAAAAGCGGGCCCAGGGGGACTTTCGTTAATCTCTAAACATTTGAGATCTGGTTCGAACCCCCGGCCTCGAGGTTAAGAGCCACGCGCTCTAACCAGGCTGAGCTATGAGCCCGTCAATTAAAGCCAAAATTCACTTTAAATATAAATCTTTGGATGATGTGGAGTAATTTAATGATGTTCTTCTGTTTCAGCTTTTTCTGCCTCTTCTTTTGTCTTGTGGATAGTTTTGTCAGGATGATTTGGCGGTGAATAAATATTATGTCATTTTTAGTTGTTGGTACGATGTTCATTTCCCAAACATTCTTAAATACCCTCTTTGTTTCGAGAATGTGGATACCAAGACCGATTATCTTAAAATATTGAATTCCCTCTCCGATTTACCGTTTTCTGTAGGAAAAAAACTACTCCTTGATTATCTTCAGGGAAATGAGGAGAATGAGTCCATTCAACGTAATCATTTAGATTCTCTTCCCTCTTTCGGTTCGCTGACGGATGATGAAAATGAACTCGGAAAGCTTCTGGACATTCTTATCTCCCATGAACTGATAAGGTACACTACGGTTAAAGGAAAAAAATACTGGAAAGTATTAGAACTTACTCCAAAAGGTAGAAAAGAATTGCTCCATCCAACATTAACCATAGAAGAAAAAACTAAAGTTAATTTTACTACTGCTCTTAATGGATCTATTGATACAGTAACTCCTGAAGATGTAACTCTCTTCAATGCCCTTGGAAAAATTTTGGATGGTTTTAATGATGAACAAAAGAAAGTTATAATCTCAAATAATAACCATATTTTATGTATCGCCGGAGCGGGATCGGGAAAGACAACGGTGTTGACGAAACGTATTGAATTTTTGATTAATTATCGTTCGATTAATCCTGCACGTATTCTGGCCATAACTTTTACCCGAAAAGCAAGAACCGAAATGATGCAGCGGCTTCAGCAAATGCCTAGCGCTTCAAGTGTTCAAGTTGAAACATTTAATTCATTTTGTGAACAATTATTACAAAAACACAATGATCAGTTATATAATCGGGAAGTGAGGGTTATTACTTATTCAGAAAAATTCACGGTGATGAATAAAGCACTTTCAAGGAGAGGTATGAGTATGGATAGGGCAATTACTCTCTATTTTACTCCCATGCAAAAACGGTTAAAGACAAAAGAACAACTGGCAAATATTTTTATGAATGATTGTTTTTTTATCCGAGATTACCTCAAATTAAAATCCTGCGATATTCAAAAGATTGGAGCTACCAATAATTCTGCAAAATTGGTCTTTGATATTTGCACTTTTATTGATTCATACATGGCCACAAATGGTCTTCGAGATTTTGCAGATCAACTAACTGATACCATGACTTTATTTGCGAAGAATCCATCTTTAATTCCACAGTATGATTATATTTTAATTGATGAATATCAGGATGTTAATTCTACTCAAATACAACTCATCGATATATTACATCCATCAAACATCTTTGCAGTGGGAGATCCAAGACAATCGATTTATGGTTGGAGGGGGTCAGATATACGATATCTTCTTAATTTTAGTGTTAAATATCTTGGTGGTCAATTGTTGATGTTAACCGATAATTATCGCTCCGCTCCTGCAATTGTATCATTAATTAACGAATCAATAAAAGAGATGGGACTTCTGGATTTAAAATCAACCGTACTCGGAAATGGAGAGATAAGATTATTACAATTCGATACAGAAGCATTGGAATTTAAATTTGTTATAGAAACGATTATTTCTTCCAATATTCCGCGCAAAGAGATATTTGTTTTGGCACGGACGAATAGGCAGTTAGTAGAATTATCCACGGTGTTGCAGGCGAGACGTATTTCTCATGTGCTGCGAAGTGATGAACTTCGAAAATCTGCCGAAGCTAAGGATCAAGATGTAACCCTTGCAACAATTCACGCTATCAAAGGTCTGGAAGCAGAAATGGTTTTTGTCATCGGATGTACTCCCAATAATTTTCCCTGCAGAGGAACAGAACATCCGGTGGTGGAAATGGTTAAATTGGAAGAATATGATAAAGAAGAGGAAGAGAAACGATTATTTTATGTGGCCATAAGTAGGGCAAAAAATAAATTATATCTCAGTTATTTTGGAAATAAACATACTACCTATATTACTCCGGCCATGTTACATTTTCTGGATATCCATGGGCGAGATCAGTTTTTGAAAGATACCGGGACGTCTTTACCTCCAGCTAAGAGATTTGCTCCCGTGGTTAATCATTTCAAACTTAATCCTCTTAAATCTTCTTCTTTAAACAATACTGCTTCAGAGATTATCTCTTCATTGAAAGGATGGCGCACAGATAAAAGCAATATTCAGGGGGTTCCGGCATACATGGTCTTACATGATGCCACAATAATGGATCTTGCACGTCAGATGCCCATAACTATTGATGATTTAAATAATGTCCATGGTATGGGGGAGGCGAAGATTAGGAGATATGGTAGAGAAATATTGGAGATTGTGAATGGGCCGTCTATGTAAGTTAGTTATGGATAAAAAATTAGCGCAAAGTTTATATATAATGATTATACTAATTATATCTATTATAATTGGTGACTAAAAATGAATACTACTATCGCTGTATCTGAAGAAATTCGTGACCAGCTGAAAGAATTTGGAAACATGGGAGAAACGTATGATCAAGTGCTTACAAGACTTTTAAATAGCGCTAAAGAGAGGCAGTTGCAGGAATTATTGATGGATACTACTGACTGTTTGACAATTAAAGAAGCAAGAGCGAAATTGAAGAGATAATTATGGCTCAAGTCTTTTTTACTGCTACTTTTGTGGATGAATTAAAGAAAAAATTTAGCGAACAGGAAGGGAATAAGATACTTAATCTTTTGGAAACTTTAGAAGAAAATCCCTATAAAGGAAAAGAATTATTTCATTCTGGAAAAACTCTTTTGAAAGAAATAAGATACGAGAAGTTTAGATTTTACTTCATAACTGATGGATATAAGATAAAATTTTTAAAAGCAACTGAATTAGAGGATTTAGTCCTCAAGTTTGTCCGTATGTCTGATAAAAAAGATCAGCAGAAGATCATTGAAGAGATTAAGCATGTTCTAAGAAGTTTGGGGGAGGAAGGATTTTAAGATTTTATGGTGAATAAAGTGCGGGGCGAGTAATTTTTTCAAGAAAAAATAGCCCCGCACGGACTTTCGTTAGTCTCCCCTTCTTATGAGCGGGAACGCGTGACCGCGAATCCCCCTACCAGATCTGGGAGATCTGTATTCGAACCGTGGTCAAGGCCTCACTCAAAACTGTTAAAAGTTTGTCAGAGGGCCCTATGCTAGTCCACTACACAACGGGGCTATCAATAGCTATTTTCCTGTTCTCTTTTTTAAGTTTATTGTTTTTTAAGAACAAGTTATTTATATTATAAGATGTTACTCTTTACTATGAAACTCACTATCTTAAAAGGAATTGGGCATGATTTAGCTAGTCATTTAGATTATCAAATGTCATATGGCTATTTTAAAGATATTCCTAAGAAAAGGGATATAAATATTTTAGAAAAAAAGGATGAATTGAGTAAAATGTGCATAGCTTTCTTTAAAGAAAGACTACCCACCTCATTCAATTTTAACCGAATTAAAGAAATTAATCTAAACACCAATAGGTCCTCTGGCACTTTTAAAATTTCTATTAAAATAAAAGTAGATAACATTGAATTTAAGTCTTACAATCTTTCATTTATGCATTAATTTAACTTCTTTGACACAAACACACCCAACGCACCAAAAGAAACTATTGCCTCAAAGACAAAAGTGTACGTTGAATTTATCCTTCCTAAAATTCGAGCTATAAATTATACTTTTAGATGAAGAAAGAAAAATTATCTTTCTAAAATCTTTACTCTCCCATGATTTGCTTTCAATTCCACCAAATATCCATCTTTTAAGATCTTAGTAGCATTTTTTGTTCCAATTAAGCAGGGAATTTTCAACTCTCTACAAACAATTGCTGCGTGGCAGGTAATTCCTCCTTCATCGGAACCTGAAGCTAGGCCTTCCATTTCCTGCATTATGAAAGGATAATCTTTATTGAGAGTGGTGCGTAATTTTTGCAATGCTTGGAGATGTTTTTCAGTACTTTTGGTTGTTATTTTATTATGTTTCAAACGCCAGGCGATTTGACTTTTAAAAAAAGATCCGGTCTTTTCTCCACATTGAAAATGGGTTCCGGTGAAGGTTTGAATTATCATGTAGTTAGAATGCTTGTTTTCTATAAATAGTTTTCTGGAGGTAGGTGAGGTTAGATATTCATTTTTGACAAAGACCCCTTTTCCTCTTCAGTAATATTTAAATAGTAAACTTCCATATCATCATTACAATTTAAAAATAGGTGATATACATGACTGAAGAATCAATTAAGGACATTATAGCTGCAATGGAAGGATGGGCTATTAAAGCGAAACAGAAGATCGCTTCTAAAAATTTTAATGAGGCGGTAAAATTACTGAGAAATCTTAATACTCAAGGAAGACGTTTGGAATGGAGTGGAAGCAAGTCCGGTCTGAAACATTTGCCTAAGTTAAAAGAAGTAGGCATTTTGAAACAAAAGATTTCACAATCTCGGGCAGCTGCTCAAGAATCCTTGTCTGCTTTGCAACACTTAGACAAGTTAGCAAAGAAGGAAGGCAAGAAACCAGCGGAAGTAGCTGTAATTGAAAAGAAGAGAAGTGATTATTTGAAAACGGCGGGACAAAATGTAGTTATGTGCATCCAGTTATTAAAAGAAAGTCGGGGCATAGTTGAATCAGAACCATGGTTTGATGGTGAAGTATTATCTAGACCAGAGAATAAAGAAATTTTATTGATGCTTCTGTGTGGTCAAGATTTTTACGAAAGTACCAGACCCAATACGTCAATAATTCAAAAAATAAATCTGAAAATGGCGAATTTCACTAGGGCGAATCTCAAAGAGGCGGATCTCGAAGGGGCGGATCTCGAAGGGGCGGATCTCACTAGGGCGGATCTCACTGGGGCGAATCTCAAAGGGGCGAATTTCACTAGGGCGAATTTCTCTTGGGCAGATCTCATTGGGGCGAATCTCTTTGGGGCGAATCTCACTAGGGCGTATCTCATTGAGGCGAATCTCTTTGGGGCGAATCTCACTAGGGCGAATCTCAGAGAAGCGATTCTCACTAGGGCGGATCTCAGAGAAGCGATTCTCACTGGGGCGAATCTCATTGGGGCGGATCTCACTAGGGCGAATTTTACTACGGCGTATCTCATTGAGGCGAATCTCATTGGGGCGAATCTCTTTGGGGCGAATCTCACTAGGGCGAATCTCAGTGGGGCGAATCTCAGTGGGGCGAATTTTACTGAGACAATAGTCACAGCTGAGCAGCTTAAAAAAGCGTTAAAATAAGTCCTAGAAATACACCCTAAAATAAGTGAAGAAGATAGAGAATACAGAGAAGATCATTTCGGAACTGATATCTGTAAGTAAGCTGACTATTCCCAGGAGATAGACGTTTTTGTTGATCTTCTTTGTGGTCATGGTTTAAGTATATTTTGGGGATATTTAAATTGTGCTTTTCCAAAATAATGGATTAAAAATAACCCCTATAAAATTTACTCCCACAAATTTTTAAATAACTCCCCTTTTTAACTAAATTATGATCATCCTGGGAGTTGAAACAACCGCACATACGTTCGGTGTAGGTATCATAACTTCAGAAGGCGAAGTTCTCGCCAACGTTAAAAATAGTTATAGCTCTCCCGATTCCGGTATGATTCCGGATCAGATTGCTGAACATCATAATTTATTCTCGGAAGAAATTCTCAAGAAAGCCCTAGAGCAAGCTAATATTACTTGGAAAGACATCGAATTTATTGCCTATTCTGCCGGTCCTGGTTTAGATCCCGTACTTTGGACTGGCTATAAAATAGTTAAAGATTGGTCTCAAAAATACAACAAGAAAATAGTAGGAATAAATCATTGCTGTGCTCATTTAAGTATTGGCAAAGTTTACAATAAATTGCAAGATCCATGTTACCTCTATGTTTCTGGCGTCAATACACAAATTATCGTCCAAGAGGGAGGCAAGTATCATGTCATGGGAGAAACTCTTGATATCGGTTTGGGAAATATGTTAGACAAATTTGGTCGAGTTTTAGGTCTAGGATTTCCAGCTGGAGCTAAGATGGAAGAATTGGCTAAGAAAGGTAAATATGTGGAACTGCCCTATGTAGTTAAAGGAATGGATGTTTCTTTTACTGGTATATTAACTAAAGTGGAACAATTATTACAGCAGAAAAAAGCTACTGCCGAAGATCTTTGTTTTTCAGTGCAAGAAACTTGTTTTGCTATGTGTACAGAAGTAGTAGAAAGAGCTATGGCTAATACTGATAAGAAAGAATTATTGTTAGTAGGTGGAGTAGGGGCAAACAAACGTTTCTGTGAAATGTTAGATATTATGTGTAAAGAACGCGGAGCTACCTTCTATAAAGTGCCTATGGACTTAGCCGGAGATCAGGGAGCAATGATTGCCTGGGAAGGTTTTATTAGAAAAGATACTTTGGGCGATGAAGAAGTGAAGCCACATTGGCGGGCGGATGAGGTTTAGTACGATTCTATCTTTAAACTTTTTATTCTGTTAAAATGTTTTATGTTACGAGTTAGTATCGTTTCATCATAATATTTAGCTATTCCCGCGATCATACAATCTTCTGGATCTATGGGTTTTCCCTCATTCCACAAAGTTCCGTTAATTAACCCGGCTTCTTCTGCACATGATTTAGTGAGCTCAAGAATGTGCTGTGAATCAATTATTTTTTTTACTTTTTCTTTCTCTTTATCTGGTTGATTACTTTGAGATACTCTCGTCCAAAGTTCAAAAATAGTAGGTGCAGATATAAAAATAGTTTCTGGGTTATTCTGCATTTCTTGCATTTTAGTGATGGCTTCTGGTAATCCCTCCAAGAAATCAATGAGGAAACTAGTGTCTAAAATCATTTCATCCTCTTTGCAATCAGTTCCATTCGCTTTCTGGAACGTGCACGACCTTCGGCAATATGTTTACGCATTTCTTCAGCTTCATCATGACTTAGGATTCCAGCTAACTCCATGAGTGAATGCCGGGGAAAATGTTTAACAATAACATCGCTGAAGCTATCATTCTTCTCTTTGCGCATTGCCAGCCGTTCATATGCATCTTCAGTAATGGTTAAAGTCTTAGTTGCCACACGTACGTGTATGTACGTGTAGTATTTAAAGTTTTTGGTTCTGAATCTTGCAGAGGTCTAAACCTTTTTATATCACCGCACTATTATGGTACTATGTGGATTGCTAAAGCCAGAGTACGACACGATTGTGTCATAGGAAATCGCTGCCAAAAGTACAAAGTGCAGACTATTGGTGGCCCTTTTAGCATTTATATAAAAAATGAAAAAACCTATGCCCCCCAATTACAAACCATTTATGGAAAAGAAGAGAATATTCAAAACTTTATTGATGATCTAAAAAAAGACAGTAGAGTACATAAACTGGAGCATCAGGGAAACTCCATTTTCTTTGTCGAAGAACGAAAAGATGCTATTCCTAGTAGTTTTTATGAACCAAAACTCGTGTTTGCTAAACCAGTGGTGGTGGACACTGAAGGATACGAATATTGGGAGTTAGCGTCATGGGAAAAAGAAAATTTGACCAAATTTGTGAATCTCTTACACCATCATTTTCCAGAATATAAATTACTGAAGATGCAAAGAACAAAGTTAAAAGATGTCTATTTTCAGCATTTATCTCCAGATTTGACTTTTTTACAAAAGCAGTCCTTGCAGATAGCTATTCAAGAGGGATATTACAATTATCCCCGTAAAACAGAATTACGTAAGCTAGCTCAGTTAATGAAAATATCTCTTGCAACGTATCGAGAACATCTGCGTAAAGCAGAGCATAAAATTCTTCCCGATCTTCTGGCGGGATTGAAGTAGTCCCATACAGTTGGGGGTAAAAGATTAAACTGACGTCTAAAGCTTAATTGTTCACTATATTTTTAGAAGAATGTTTTGAGGAATAATAATGAGCTATAAAAAACATGAAACCAGAGAATATATTCCAATTAGTGAACACATTCGGCACTCCTCTTTATGTTTATGAAGAAGAAATAGTAAGACATAATTATCATTCTATCACCAACACTTTTCCTGAAGCAGAGATACACTATGCGGTTATGTGCAATAACAATCCCTTTATTTTAAGAATTATACAAGAGATGGGTGGGGGTGTTCAAATCAATTCACTCTCAGAATTAGACTTAGCTAGCAACGCTGGATTTAGCAGAGATAAAATTTATTTTACTTCAGTGGGGTTAGATCCTAAAACTTTGGAAACATTAGTAACAGAAAAGATCTCCCTAAATTTAGATTCTGTCGAAGAAGTGGAAAAATATTGTCGTATAGGAAATGATTTAGGAATTCGGGTAAGAATGCCCGAGTTTAAGCTTCCTCGGCAAACTACCAACTCCTCTAAAAATTCCAATGTAGGCATTGTCGAACAATATTTTGATCGAATTAAAAGTCTAGCAGCTGCTAGTGGAAGTAGAGTTATTGGATTTCATGGTTATCTTGCTTCCAATATAAATGAACCAGAGCCTTTTGCTCAATTTGCAGATTACCTTTCTCAACAAGCTCGAAAATTTCCTGATTTACAATATGTTAATTTTGGAAGTGGATTTGGTTTAGAATTAGATTTAAGTGTTGTTAGTGGGTATTATGGAACAGTAATGAGGGAGTTATCTACATTTTTTGGTAGGCAGATTAGAATGAAAATAGAACCGGGAAGATCCATTATGGCTTTAGCAGGAAAATTATACACTAAGGTTACTAATGTTAAACAGCTTGATGGAAAAAAGCAGATTGCTATCGATGCTGGGTTTGGGGATTTTGTTCGTCCCTTGCTTTATGGTGCAGAACATCCCATTGAAGTAGTTGGCAAAAGTGGAACTAAAGAATGGTATGACATACGCGGGAATACGGTATTGCAATCAGATTTTTTGGGCTATAATCGGAAACTACCTCCTGTTAAAGAAGATGATATTCTAATGATAAGTAACGTAGGTGCTTATGGTCGGGTGATGGCTTCTGGTTTTCCTGGAAAAACTTTGCCAAAAGAAGTAGTAGTGATGATGGATGGAAGTTTGCTTTAGGAACAATTTTACAACTAATACTCTAACTTCCTTTAATATCAATATGATTAGTAGATCCACTTATAACTTCTACTGAACCTATTTTCTGAGGTACGTAGGTGGAATTAGTTGAAGTGGCAGAAGATTCTTCCGTACTTAAAGCAAAAGTTTTTGCTGTAGTTGCTTCTATTTCTGAAAATAAAGAGGAATTTTTAAATACTACAAAATTAATGGTCACAATAACTACTAGAATCAACGATATGATGATCCATTTCTTATAATTATGTTCCGTATCCTCTTCAATATCTTCTTGTAGTTCCATTTTTATTCAAATCCACTTATCCGTAAATATCATAGCTGCCAGGGGGCATTTTTACTGCGAAACAGCCGCTAGAATCAGTAGTTATAGCATAAATTTCTTTCTCTTCAGTATTTTTAACATCATTGTTGTTGGTATCATAATATTTTGCAATGGTGCTGTAATCACTATTAGTACAAGTACTTCCGGAATTATCTGCATCTACTCCAGTTAATGTACCTGAATAAGAATCACTATCAGTTTTGACTAGATCCCAATCTTCAATATTGTGCCTAGAGAAATATAACACAAAGTTAGCACCGGGATCGGTAGATATGGCTTGACCATTAGTTCCATTGATGATGAAAGTTAAAGTTCCACTTAAAGCACCGTAATTAGGATTGCCTTTCTGTTGTGCCTCCATCTGATTTAGCTGGCCGTTTTGGACCACAACTGCACCACTTACCAAATTACTTTGCCCGCCTTCATAAATAATACCCAAAAGCATACCGCAAAAAATACCCATCATTCCTACAAAAAAATAGACATTAAAATGTTTATGCTTACCTCTTTTTTTTGCCATGTTTTAAGAATATTGTAGGGGTATTTAAATATTACCACAAACCAAAAACTAGCAGTAAAAATGTTTTCATTTTTAGCGACTAACAGTCTAATTTTCCGACACATTTATAAACCATAAAACTCTCCAATTTATTACCTTTTATCCTCTATAAACTAAAAATGAATAATATTACCAATTAACTATCCCTTAGGTCCAAAAATGACTGAAGAAAACGTACCAAATTTGCTTGAAAAGCAGCCAAATACCAATGAACTTACAGCTAGTGAACCAGAAAATCCAACAGAAGCAATTGATGTTCCTGCTCTAAATCCAGTTGAGGTTATCATAAATGAGCCATTGGTTGAAATTACCGCTCCAATTATTGCTGAATCTACTCCCACAGATATTCCTCTAACTGTCCTTGAAACATCTAATATGCCTGAAAATGCTTCCGTACCCACTGCTCCCAACACCTACGGCGCTTCTTCTATTACTGTTTTAGAAGGATTAGAAGCAGTAAGAAGACGTCCAGGTATGTATATTGGAGACACCAGTATTAGGGGTCTTCATCACTTAGTATATGAAATTGTTGATAATTCCATCGATGAAGCTCTAGCGGGGTATTGTACTAAAATTATGGTAATTATCCATCCTGACAATTCTGTTTCAGTTATAGATAATGGGCGAGGAATTCCGGTGGATATGCATCAGCAATTAGGTATTCCTGCTGTTCAAGTAGCTCTAACTAAACTCCATGCCGGTGGAAAATTCGATAAGAGTTCCTATAAAGTATCTGGGGGATTGCATGGGGTAGGATTAAGTGTAGTCAATGCTTTATCCATGGCTTTGGAAGTCCAAGTACGACGCAACGGCAAAGTATATATCCAGCATTATTCTCAAGGGGATCCAATTGACCAATTACAAATTATAGGCGATGCAACTGAAACGGGAACTACAGTTACATTTAAACCTGATTCTTCTATTTTTACAGAAATATCTTACCATTATGACGTTCTAGCCACCAGATTAAGAGAATTAGCTTTCTTAAACAAAGGAATAGAAATAGTCCTAACGGATGAAAGAGAAGAGAACAAACAAGATCTCTTCAAATATGAAGGGGGAATTAAAGAGTTCGTCGCTTTCGTAGATAAAAATAAAGTGCCCCTGCATGAAGTAGTTTATTTTGAAAAAACTAAAGATGAAGTAGTAGTGGAAGTTTCTCTGCGTTATAACTCTGGCTATCAAGAAAATGTATTCTCTTTTGTTAATAATATTAATACCATTGAAGGTGGAACCCATCTTTCTGGTTTTAAAACCGCTCTTACTCGAGTTTTAAATAACATCGCTAAATCTGTTTCCAATAGCAAAGAAGAAGTCAAATTAACTGGTGATGATTTGAAAGAAGGTCTTACTGCAGTTATTTCGGTTAAAGTTCAAGAACCACAATTTGAAGGACAAACTAAAACCAAATTAGGAAATAGTGAAGTGTTTGGAATTGTAAGTTCCATAGTTTATGACGAATTAAACATTTATTTAGGAGAACATCCTCAAATTGGTAAACTTATTGCCGGAAAATGTCTTGAAGCAGCCATGGCTAGGGAAGCTGCTCGAAAAGCTCGTGATTTAGCTCGAAGAAAAAGCGCTTTGGATGGAGCAGGCTTACCTGGAAAATTAGCTGATTGCAGCAATCGAGATCCTAAACATTGTGAAATTTATATTGTGGAAGGAGATTCTGCAGGAGGATCAGCCAAGCAAGGTCGTAATCGTGAATTTCAAGCCATACTTCCATTAAGAGGTAAAATTCTCAATGTAGAAAAAGCACGTCTGCATAAGATGATGGAAAATAGGGAAATCTTGGCTATGATTATGGCTCTGGGAACTGGTATTGGCGAAGAATTTAATGTTGCTAAACTACGCTATGATAAAGTAATCATCATGACCGATGCTGATGTAGATGGATCACATATTATGACTCTATTGTTAACTTTCTTTTATCGTTATATGAAACCATTGGTGGAACAAGGACATGTGTATATTGCCATGCCTCCCCTCTATCGCATGCAAAAAGGAAAACACATAAATTATGTTTATAACGATGTAGAAAAAGAAAAAATTAATCAGGAATTAGGAGAAGGAATTACCATTCAACGTTACAAAGGTCTGGGTGAAATGAATCCCAAACAATTATGGGAAACTACTATGGATCCCACTACTCGATCATTAAAGAGAGTAGCGGTTGAAGATGCAGTGGCTGCTGATCAGATGTTTACCGTATTGATGGGAGATGAAGTTGAACCACGAAGAGATTTCATCGAGAAACACGCGGCAGATGTGGTTAATTTGGATATTTGATAATTCAATAATATTAACCAAACAAATTTAAAATAATCAATCATTAATCATTTAATGTGAAATGAGTTAATAGAATATTTGGAGGAAATTAAAAATGCCAGGATTTGACAAGAATTTAGACAAAGAATTATTTTCAGAGTCTATAGAATTTGAGAGAAGTAGAATTACCGTAGCTGTATTTTCATACAATGGTGGAACACCTAAACTTCAATTAGGAAGGGAGAACAAAAGTGCAGCAGGAGAATATTCTTTTGCCAAGTTAGGAAGAATGACTAAAGAGGAAGTAATAGCAGTTATGCCTTTGATGGAAAAAGCCAAAAAGAATCTTTAATTGTCTTTAATTGTTTTTAATAGAGTTAGTTTGGGCTAATAACTATTTACTTCTTAATTTTTTTCTTCTTTCCGTATGATTTTGTAATGGCACTGGGTTTGGCATTTCCAAGCATCCTCAACCTAGGGGAAGAGGTAATTATCTTAAATTTGGATCTTGGTTCTTCCATATGTTGTAATTTATCTTCAACCTTTCTTAATTCTTCCTCTAGTTCTTCTTTGTTTTCTTTATTTATGGGTTTATTCAAAATCGGTTTATTTTTATTTAAACCACTAACCTCTAATTTTAACTTATCCAATTCTTGATCTAACTTTATGTGGTTGATATCTTTTCTGATAGGTGGGATTTTATTCAACTGTTTGTTTAATGTTTCGCTTATTTTTTGCTTTTCAGCTTTGTTCTGAAGAGGGTGTTTTTCTAAATGTTGCAATTTATCTTCTATCTTTTGTAATTCATCCTCAAATTCGCTTTTCTTATTTTCTGCTATGATAGTCTTAGTTGGTCTATCTTTCTTATATCCCTGTAAGTCCCGGTTTAACTCTTCCAATTCTCGATCTAACATGATTTCTTTTATTCCTTTTTTAACCATTAGATTCTTATTCCCCATCCCACTAAGCACATTTCTCTCCCTGCCGGTTTCCTCTATGGTTTTCAATTTTTGATTTACTTTTTCAAACTCATCATCCCAAGACTCTTTACTTCTTTGTTTAGCTTTAACTTTTATTTCCATTTTTTTAATGGGAATGGCGATTTTAGCTTTTTGTTTTTCAGCTCCGCCGGCTATTCTTTGTTTTAGTGGAAGCAAAATATTCTCTCTTGGTTTTTCTTCAATAACTCTCCGACCATATGAAGTCAATTCTTGGATTTTTCTATCTATCTTATCAAATTCATTTTCTAGATGTATTCCTTCAACTATTGGCTTAGTAAATATTGGTTTTTGAATTGGTGTAGTTGTTTTTAAGATATCTTTTGGTTTAACTGGGCGCTTCTTCAATCCCTCTATGATCCAGCTAGCTATTACATATATCAATGATACTGAAACTAGGATTAATATTACTATTAAGAGATAAGTGCTATATTTGCTTATTAGTTCGAAGAGATATTTCTGGGCTTTTACTAATGTTGACCAATACAAGTAAGTTGCTATGATTATTATGGGGATAATAACACTTGCGACTAAGTACCATCTCAATTTGAATAAAGTTTGCATGAATAATTTTAATCTATTGAAAATTTCAAATTCTTTCTTGACTGGAGCAATGGTAGTAATCTTGGATGAAAGTATTGTTGGCTGTTGTTTTTCTTTCTTGGAAAAGAATGCTGCTATTTTTTCTCTGTTTCCATATATTAATATTAGCAGGATAGTAAATATAACTAATAAAATTAAATATAATCCATATTCTGAAAAGAGAATACCGGTTCCACTGAAGAAGGCCATACCTACTAGTGCTCTCGGAGCGGTTCTGTTGGCAGGAGGTGTTTCAATTTCAACTACCGGTTCTTCAATGATCGGTGTAGTCACATGGACTTCTTCGGGCGGTGTTGGTAAAGTTGGTAGTTTATTCTTCACACAACTTCCATCTACCATAGTATATCCTTGTGCACAATTACCTCCTGCACCAGAAGTCCCACCCCCCGATGTTCCCGCTTCTGTAGAGGTACCATTAGAAGAAGAGGAACTAGATTCATTGACAACACTAAAGTTGGTGTTAATAGTTCTGTTCAAATTATTCGATGAATCATTAGCAATGAACGTAACATTGTATGTTCCGGTTAAGTTTGGCGCAGTAAAAGTAGTATTGTATAAATTTGCAGATTTATAAGTCAGTTCAACCACTTTAATCGTTCCATTCGGTTCAGATACGTTGGCGAAGACTCGAGATATATTTACATCATCAGTAACATTGGCAGCAATGATTACAGTTTGATTTACAATGAAAGAAGTATTTTGTATTGGTAATACTCCCGATACCGATGGATTTACTACATCTAAAACAGTGAAATTAGTAGTTAGGGTTGTATTTATGTTGTTTGACGAATCATTAGCAATGAAAGTTATATTGTATGCTCCGGTTAAATTTGGCGCAGTAAAAGTAGTATTATATCTATCTACAGAACGATACGTTAATTCTACTACTTTGATAGTACCATTAGGCTCTGAAATATTAGCAAACACTCTGGAGACATTTACATCATCGGTAACATTAGCAGCAATAATCACTGTTTGAGATACATTGAATGTACTATTTTGAATGGGTAACACTCCTGATACCGATGGATTTATTATATCTAAAATTGTAAAATTAGTAGTTACAGTTGTATTTATGTTGTTAGACGAATCATTTGTTATGAAAGTCACATTATATCCTCCCGTGAGATTAGGAGCAGTAAACGTGGTATTGTATAAATCTGCAGATCTGTAAGTTAGTTCAACCACTTTGATAGTACCATTCGGTTCAGAGATATTGGCAAATACTCTGGAAACATTATAATTATCTGTCACATTTGCTGCTATTATCACCGTTTGCGATACATTAAACGTACTATTTTGTATTGGCAATACTCCTGAGACGGAAGGATTTACCGCGTCTAATAGGGTGAAATTAGTCGTTACCGTACTATTGATATTATTCGATGAATCATTAGCAATGAACGTTACATTGTATCCTCCAGTTAAATTTGGCGCAGTGAAAGTAGTATTATATCTATTTATTGAGTCAAATACTAATTCTACTACTTTAATTGTACCATTAGGCTCTGAAATGTTAGCAAATACTCTTGATACATTCACATCATCTGTAACATTAGCAGCGACAATTACTGTTTGAGAAATATTAAACGTACTATTCTGAATAGGCAACACTCCAGAAACTAAAGGATTTGTCACATCCAAAACACTGAAATTGGTAGTGATAGTTCTATTTTGATTATTTGACGAATCATTAGCAATGAACGTAACATTGTATCCTCCAGTGAGATTTGGTGCGGTAAAAGTAGTGTTATATCTGTTTCCTGAGTCAAATAGTAGTTCAACTATTTTTATTGTACCATTTGGTTCTGAAACATTGGCGAATACTCTTGATACATTGACATCATCAGTTACATTAGCGGCAATGATAACAGTTTGAGATACATTGAAAGTAGTATTTTGGATAGGCAATACTCCTGACACAGATGGATTAATTACATCTAAAACGGTGAAATTAGTAATTACCGTACTATTTATATTATTCGATGAATCATTAGCAATGAAAGTAATGTTATATCCTCCAGTTAAATTTGGCGCAGTGAAAGTAGTATTATACAAATTAGCTGATCTGTAAGTCAATTCAACAACTTTGATAGTACCATTTGGTTCTGAAACATTGGCAAATACTCTTGATACATTCACATCATCGGTAACATTAGCAGCAATAATTACCGTTTGAGATACATTGAACGTAGTATTTTGAATAGGTAATACTCCTGATACAGATGGATTTACCACATCTAATACTGTGAAATTAGTCGTTACTGTACTATTGATATTATTTGATGAATCATTGGCGATAAAAGTTACATTGTACGAACCAATCAAAGCTGGAGCCGTGAAAGTGGTATTGTATAAATCCGCTGATCTGTATGTTAATTCAATATTTTTGATTGTTCCATTTGGTTCGGAAACATTAGCAAATACTCTTGATACATTCACATCATCGGTAACATTAGCAGCAATAATTACCGTTTGAGATACATTGAATGTAGTATTTTGTATTGGTAATACTCCGGAGACTGAAGGGGGAGCAGTATCGCCGCTGATAACACCGGAAGCAATATTGGAAGCATTTAACTGGTAGATTTTATTATCTGCACTCCCAACATAAACATAACCATTGGCAACAGCTGGAGAGGATTGAACATCATCACCGGTAGTGAAATTGGCGATGTGTTGCGAAATGTTGGAAGCATTCAATTGATATACTTTATTATCATAACTTCCCACGTAAACATAACCATTAGCTATTGTGGGAGAAGAAGGCACATAATAGCCCGTAGTAAAATTAGCAATATGTTGCGAAATGTTGGAAGCATTCAATTGATATATTTTATTATCATAGCTTCCAACATAAACGTAACCATTAGCTATGGCAGGAGACGAGCGGATTATATTTCCAGCTCCAGTAAAATTAGCGATTTGTTGCGAAATGTTAGAGGCATTTAACTGATATACATTGTTATCATCGCTACCAACATAAACATACCCATTAGCTACAGCTGGAGAGGAATACACGTCATCGTTTGTAGTATAGCTAGATATTTGTTGGGAGATGTTAGTTGCGTTTAATTGATATATTGTATTATCCCAACTTCCAACATAAACATAACCATTGGATACGGCTGGAGAGGATTCAATTGAATCAAGAGTTGTAAAATTCGAAATTTTTTGGGCGATATTTGATGCATTCAATTGATAAATCTGAAAGTCTAAGCTGCCAACATAGAGATAACCATTAGCTACGGCAGGGGAAGATTTAATCCAACTGTTGGTGGTAAAATTAGCAATCCGTTGAGATACATCAGAAGCGCTTAATTGATACACCTTGTTATCATTACTGCCAACATAAACATAACCATTAACTACTGCGGAAGAAGGGTAAATGGTGCCGCCAGTAGTAAAATTAGAAATTTTTTGTGAAATATTGGACGCATTCAACTGGTAAAAAGTATTATCACTACTACCAACATAAACATAACCATTAACCACGACGGGTGAGGCAGAGTATATATCCCCGCCGGTCGTAAAACTAGTATTACTTAATCCACTAATCGTTGGGAAAGAAACTCCATCCCACCTCGTATGATTCAAATATCTTCCAAACATCAGCCATTGAGTTAGATCTGAAGTTTCTGAGTCTACTGAATAAACCATAAAATTTGTAGTTTCAGTAGAGTTGATGTTGTTGCTAGTGTCGTTGGCAAAGAAACTAATAGTGTAAGTTCCTAGTAAATTAGAGATAGTGTAGGAATTATTGAATTTAGTAGAAAAACCAGTTCCGTTACTTAAAGTTAAATTTATAATGGTACCATTGGGTGAAGTGATATTTGCGGAAACTAACTGTACTCCTATGTCATCTGTTACGTTTGCTGAAATTTCAATAGTTTGGACGGGATTAACTATTTCATTATTTGCGGGGAGGAGGGAAAAGACGGAAGGATTAGTAGAATCAACACCACCAATACTATCCCCGGCATAACTACTGAATGAAGTAACATTGAACAATAGAGTTCCGCTAGAGAAACTAGTTATGAAACAATTGGTACAGTTAGTTCCTTTTTGTCTTATTTCCGAACTGTTAGTAGTATAATTGCTTAAGAAACTTATTTGATTGATGGAAGACCAATTGTTTAAAGTATAAACAGTGATATTCGCACTAGAATTTATTTTATTCACTCCCATTTTGAACACGGAAGTATTCAGAGCCACGGTATTATTATCTATAAATATTTGTGAACCCAATCCAAATACTCCTCTTTGAGTCATATTTAAGTCCAATCCTCTTAGGAAACTACCGCTGCCATTATCAATCCATCTTATCTCCCCAAAAGAATTATTATAAACTAATTTTTGGATTTGACTATCTGATGAATTATCATAAATTAAATAATGTGTGGCGGTAATATTATTATTTAAAATTAAAGTATTATTAACATCCCACCAACTGTAACCAAATTGGCCCAGACTAATTCCATAATCCGAACTACCCACGGTTACGATGGAATTAGATTCGATGGTATTGTTGTTTGAATACATGGGGGCAGAGGCAGTTATTCTAACTCCGGTATTAGCAGTAATATTATTATTAATTATAGTGGAATCATTTATGGCATCCATATCAATTCCCACACCTGTTCCCGTTCCTTGGTATAAAATGGTGTTGGAAGAGATCAAGTAAGAAACAGCGTTTTCATTAACATCAATTCCAGTAACTGCACTATAAAATGTAATATTATTTGAAGTAATATTATTGTAAGAGGAAGTGTTTGAACTGAAAACGGTTGAACCGCTCATTAGTGTTAAAATATTATTTTTATAAATCAGATTATTATTAGAACTTCCAAAGTATATAGCATTTGTATTTATTCCAATTATAGTAATATTATTAAAACTGAGGTTAGAATTATTGACACTAATTAACTTAATTCCGGGAGAATCGCTAGCATTAACTGACTGAATGGTATTATTCCAAATAGTGTGGTTTACAGAATTGTTTAAATAAATCCCCGTTGAAAAGTTGTTTATTATCAAATTTTTAATAGTTACATTGGAATATCCTGCTGTATTATTTACTCCCATTCCGCTGCCATTACTAGTGATAGAAAAGCCAGAACCATCAATAATGATATTATTTGATCCTATGATGTAACAATTACCGGTGGCTGTTTTATTCCCTGTTAATGTAAGAGATGAAGTAATAGTTCCACAATCAGTTGGATCCGTGGTGGTATTTATTTGCTTAATCCACCAATCATTTACGCTGGTAGAACTATTAAGGTTATTTCCAGAACCAGCAATATATAAATTACTGGAATTAATCAACGCTTTATACGCAATATCGCCATTATTATTTTTTCCATCAAAAGATAAGTTCCAATTGGTAGTGTCCTCACTTCCAGAACTATTATATTTTTTAATCCACCAATCGTTGCTGCTAGATGAATTGGTTAAGCTACCAGCATAACCTACCACATACACGTTATTATTACTATCTATGACTAAGTCGTATGCCTCATCATTGGCACTTTTGCCTCTTCCCTCAAATGATTTATTCCAATTAGTAGTATCTTCACTACCAGAACTATTGTATTTTTTAAGTAACCAATCATTTGCGCTGGAGGTGTTAACTAGATTATTACTACTTCCCACCATATATAAATTTCCCGAATTATCTATTTTTATTCCATAAATCAATTCAGTATTTTGCGTCCCAAAACTTTTATTCCAAGTTGAGTCTTCAGTTCCATTAGCGAGGAATTTCTTAATCCACCAATCTTGACCAGAAGTGGGACTGACTAAATTGGTCCCTTCTCCAGCAACAAAAATATTTCCGCTAGAATCTATTACTATGTCTTCAGCAGCATCTTGACTTCCTTTATCAAATGATAAATTCCAGTTAGTACCGTTTTCACTGCCTGAACTATTATATTTCTTAATCCACCAATCTTGTTGGCTGTTGCCATTAACTAAATTATTCCCATAACCAACCACGAAAATATTATTATTACTATCAATAGTAATGGCTTTAGGTTCATCTGTTCCGGAAGATGGAGAAAATACTGTTTTATTCCAGGTAAGATCTTCCGTCCCATTTACTTGTATTTTTTTAATCCACCAGTCAAAATTAGTTGAAGCATTAAACAAGTTATTTCCTTCTCCTGCGATATATATTTGGCCGTTGATATCACTTACTATGTCCCAGATCATATCACTGTTAGTTTTATCAAAGCTAAGATTCCAATGAGTTAAATTTTCAGTTCCATCTGTGGCAAATTTCTTGATCCACATATCCTGTGAAGTACTGCCACCAACTAAATTATTACCATACCCCCCCACAAATATGTTTCCAGAAGGGTCTGCAGTAATGGTTCTGGCTTCATCATTTCCAGTAGAACTGCTGTGGAAAGTTTTGTTCCAACCATTAGCAGTGCCGGTATCATCTCCCGCAGTAAGTAGGCCTATATTTGCTCCAGTAATAAAATTAGAACTCCCTCTCTTTAAGAAATATTGTATAATTGAATTTATTGTTCCCTGTGTTTCTATAGTGGAACTGTCATAACTTACAGTTTCTGTTCTAGGAGATACGGCCACGATAAACAATGAACCTAATAAACCTAAGAATAGGGTGATGAAAGCAAGACTAATAAATATTTTTTCATTTTCTTTTTTCATTTTTCTATTGCGATTCATAGTTTTCCAATCACCCGATCATATACTACTAACAACTCTTTTACATCTTTGAGTTTAATACTATAAAATTTGAAAGGGGCTTCTTTTCTTACATTTAATAATCCTAAATCGGATAAGAAAGTAAGATGTCTTGAAGTTAAAGACATGGACATACCTGTTTTCTCAGCAATGTCTTTTACGTTTAATTCTTTCTCGGACAATAATCGAAGAATCTGCCTTCTAGTTCCGGCAGACAGTGCTCTAGATATGATCTCCTCTTTTTCCATGGATTTAATGGTTAAGATACTCTTTTTCTTTTTAAACCTTTCTATATGTGAAATTGTGAAGTTTCACAACTATGAAACT
>Ga0209541_10001114_pt1 | contig 53793 bp, 52 predicted proteins | sample RifCSPlowO2_01_FD_184027 | JGI IMG/M metagenome (GOLD analysis project Ga0209541, IMG submission 184027) | Groundwater microbial communities from Rifle, Colorado - Rifle CSP2_plank lowO2_0.1 (SPAdes) (version 2) | ecosystem: Environmental > Aquatic > Deep subsurface > Groundwater | place... | reverse complement strand
TCCTCGTTTGAGTGCAAGGAGGGCATGGTACGGAAGCCACAGAAGATGCGTGATGAATTGGCGTATGGTCGCATTGGTCCATATGAATATAAACTGGTTCCGGTAAGCGATCCGTTTTATTTGCCACGGTTGATAGTGTGATTTAATTGCGCCTGCTGCATGTTCGTGAATGACGGCGCTCTTCGGTTCGAAGTATAGTTTGTACCCGATTTTTGATGCGCGGTATGATAAATCAATATCTTCCCAGTAAAAGGGGCTGTATAGTTCGTTAAAACCGCCGATTGCCAGAAAGATTGATCGTTTTATGGCACAGCTTCCGCCCGATATCCATGATGTATCGGTTCCGTTAATCTCGCCTCTTTTGTGCACATACATACCTTTCTCCCACCAGCCTATACCTCTCCCCCGCGTGATGGTACGTCCGTCCTCTTTACTTTTATCCAAAAAACCGACGCCGAATACGTCAGGATTCTCGAAATGCGGAAGCGCCGCTTTGAGAAAATTCCGTTCGGGATATACATCGGTATTGAGCAAAACGACGACGTCGCCGGTTGCGCGCATGACGCCTTTGTTTACCGTAGCAGAAAAGCCCAAATTCGCAAGATTTTCCAGAATTATGATCCTGCAGGGCAGCGTCTTTCGGCTATGCGAATAGGATTCAATCCAGTGGATGCTGCCGTCGGAAGACGCGTCGTCAACGATAATAATTTCGCGCACCGCTGATCCGAGACGCCCTGCCTCGCGTATAACATTCGGAAGGTTTTTTTTGAGCAGATGTTTACCGTTGTAGTTCGGAATAATGATTGATACGCTCATAAGAAAAATTCTACCGTATGGTCGCCTTCCGGAACAACGACGCCGCGGAACGCGTAATTCGTTTTATAAATTTTCGTATCATCTCCGTCAATTGTTGCGCGCCATGACGGATAGTACGAATCGGATAAAACGAGGAGACGGTCTGCCGAAGCATTCACCTGAATACGGATGCGCGAGGATGAATAATCCAGAATGGCCGCGTTCTCGTCGTCCTCAATCGGTACTTCACCGATGCCAATCGTATCATAGACAACCGCCGTTTTCTGCAGATCGACGGTTTCGTCAAACAGCAGTTCGATTGCCTGTTGCTTGTCTTCAGCACGGACAACCGATTCCGCCAAATAGGCGCGGGGAAACGCCTGGATATTTTCATAGAGTATTGTTTTTCCCTCCCCGAAAACCGGAACCAGTTTTTCGGAAGAAAGTTCATCGAAGGAAAGTATGAAACGTACATTCAGAAGGTCGGCGAGCCGGCTATCATAGTTTTGCGGCGTAATGATGCGGTTGAATTGATACGGCGAAATATCCGCCTCATTTCTCACCCATGCGCTCATCAACTCTGCGTAATCGGTCAGAAATAACGGGTCGTAGCCGTCGACCGTTTGAAGTCCGTACATGACCGAAACATTCGGCGGTAAAATCCGCCGGTCTGTCGACATGATACGGAATACCTCTCCTTTCCCGTCGCGTTCCTGCAGATACTGTAATAATGCGCTTTGCGGATAGAGATATTCCTGACGGGAAAACGGGGTGAATTTCCAGCCGAAACGCAGAAGGTCAAAGCTAACGATTAACAGCAAACAGCTAACGGCAAACACCCTAAATCCCCTAATTTCCCTAAAAACCCGAATCGCCCTTACGAGGAGTACGATCAACACACTACTACTCAAGTAGAGAGCAGTCGGCAGTATCAGATTTCTCATTGACGTGGAAAAATTCTCAAACTGATCCCGGATTATTCCCGGGTCACCCATTGTGCTGAATGCCGCATTTCGCCCATTCATTACATAGAACCATAATCCCGCATATACAATTCCTAACAGAATGATAACCTTCATAGCCTGTTTGAACAGGATTTGTTTTTTAATTACGGCATCCATTCCTAACGCCGCGAGTACGGCGAGCGAAAAGTCTATTACTGAAAGAAGCCTCGTCGGCTGGCTCGTTGCGATAAACGGCAGTGATAGTTGAAAAGGAAGTTTAGCAAGAGGTGTCGGCAAGGCAAACAATAACCCTAATAATCCTAAAATCCCGAAAAATAATGTCTTTCTATCCCTTCGGAACATTACTGCGGTCAATGCGAATATCAACGGAGCAACGCCGATGTAACCCGTCAACTCGAGATAATTCCATGTACCCCAGTAGTTCAGCGTCGCCGGATTGCCGAAAAAGTCCGGCGCCAGGAACTGTACCAGATGTTTCCATGGTATAAACCAGCCGTCGGTCATTTCCCACGCGGATTGGTCTGTCTGACGAGATGATTGTGCGACAAACGTAATAAATCCATACATCGGTACTGCTATGACTGCTCCCACCGCAATGGTTGCCAGTGAAAAAAATGACACGACGCGTCCGAGGTATCGTTTCTTTTTCTCCGGCGAAAGAGATGTCATAATCTGCCATATCCGAAAGAACAAATATAAACTCGTTACAGTCCAAACATAAAAGTCTGTTTGGGGATGGCCGGCAAGCCAATAGGAACTTTCAACGGTGACCAGCGCGGCAAACAGGAGCAACAGTTTGCGGATGGCCGAATGCCCCTGCAACGTCGCTAAAATATGTTCTTTAATAAGAAGAACCGCCGGAAGCCACAGCGCGACATGTCCCACGGTATTCCACTCAAGCCATACCATGCTGAATCCGCAGAACGCGTACACAATTCCTCCCAACAGCCGTGCCTCACTCCTCAACCTTAAGCTCCCTAAATACCCAAACATAAATAATCCCGCGAGCAAGGGCTGGAGTATAACGAGCGCGGTCCATCCCGCGTGAAACGGGGCAATAAATAGCAGAATATTCAGCGGATAAAAAGGCGCAGATTGGAGATTTCCCTCAAGCGGTGAACCGGCATGGGTATAGGGATTCCAAAGAGGCGCGCGTCCCTCTCGCATTTCTGATACCGCAAGCCAGCGCCACGGATATTGCTGCAGTACCGGGTCAGTCAGGAGAAAATTTTTGAACGGAATACCGCTGGGATAGGACTTTGCGTAAACATCCCGGAAGGGATGATAAAGTCCGACTAGAGAATCAGCAGGAATCGGTAACAATCCTTGCACGAAAACTCTCCAAAAAAATACGAACACTATTAGTATAAACAGAAAAGGGTACAATAAATGTTTCATAGCTTATAATTACAATGATGAATAAAATTAATGTTCAGTACTATTTGAAACCAACTGTATAATTTCGTCGCAAAAACGCTCCCGGCTGAATAACTTGCTCCGTTCTCTTACGGCCGCTCTCATGTTTTTTGCAATCTTGTCATTGTTAATGATATGTTCTGTCCGCTGGATTAACTCATCAGTCGTTTTCCAGAGATATCCGTCTCTGTTGTCACGGACGATTTCTTTTTGTCCTCCACCTGCATAGACGAGGGGAATACAACCTGCCGCCATTGATTCAACAGTGGTAATGCCGAAATGCTCCATTGCTTCAGGATAGATCTTCGGGTCTTCACCATAGCCTGCAGCATGCCAATAGAGCGAAGCTTTTTTGTATAACATCTTCAGATTATCTGCCGACTCGTTTTTCAGCAGGGTAATAGTGGTGTTTCGCGCCATGTTTTCAAGCCGGCCAAAGTATTGCCGGTTTTCCTCCATTAAGCCGCCGGCGATACACAACCGCCATCCATGAATCTTCTGTTGCAACTGAATAAACGCCTCGATCATGACCTCGTGTTTTTTAAACGGATGAAACCTGCCGACCGACAGAATCAGTTTTTCTTTTTCAATGTTGTGTTGTGCAGATTTATCCGGTGAGATGAATTGATCAATATCCACCGGCGGGTACACCACGAGTGCATCGGTGCCGTAACGCCGGTCGATCCACCGCTTGGTAAACTTTGAATTGCATATTACCGCTTGAAAACGCGAAAGTTTTATTCTGTTCATGAACGTTTTCCCGGCCACCGAAGGGAAGGGTCGCTGAAAATGGAGCACGTTCCGGCGGGCAAATGAGAACGGGATGCTGCCGTCGCTTAAAAAGAAAATAACGTCATACTTCCGCGTCCGGGATAATTTATTGAACAATTGAGTATTCCCAGAAAATATATTCGGAACAATAGTAGTACGGAAAAGATCTATCGCCAGGCGCTTATTTGCTTTTTCGCGTAACAGCGGATCATCCCAAAAAATATCCACCCGGTGTTCACGGCTTAAGCATTCCGCGACGGTCAGGAGGTATCGCTCCCCGCCGGCGAGCGTATCGAGATACGGGCTAGTAATGCCAACGCGCATAAGAAAATTCTACGTCAGTCTGTCCGACCGGTATACTGACCGCCCGGAACGAATAGTCGGCGCGAAGAATTGTCGCCGGAGAATCGTTAACGGTTGCCGACCAGCCGGGATAATAGTTATCGGATAAAAACAGGATTCCCGGACAGGGAGTATCAACGAATATGAAAATCGTATTCGGCGTATATTTTTTAACGTCAACCGTTACTTGTTCAGGAGGATTGCCGGCACATACTGTCATTCCATCCCGGTCAACAGATGGATTTTCTTCCAATACCACACGGCGTCCGATAGGGAATTCGTCGGAAAAGAGAATATCGAGAATTTGCTCATCAAGCTCTGCAACGACGTACTCGTAGACAAGAAACGCACGGGGCAGCGCGTCTTTATTCTCGTAAATTTCATACTGATCATCGCTCCAGACCGGCGAACCGAAACTTTCCGGATATTGCCAAAAAGGGAACGCCCAGACATTACGCGCGTCGCTTTTTGCGTGCATCAAGAATCGAACGCCGAGAAGATCGAGCGCGCGCTTGCTATAGACACCATCATTCGGAAACTGCACGATAGAACGTTCCGGCTTACGTATTTTTCCATCGGAGAGTGCGCTGATAAATTCCCCGTAGCGCCGTATATACAACGGATCATAACCTTCTAGCGCTGCGAGATGAGACGTACCACCCAACGCTTCGTTGAATGTATTGCCGAATATGCGGTTGTTTCCGGCATGCTTCTGCAGATGCGCAAATCCGGCATGCTCTGGATATAGGTATTCCCGCGGTTCAAACGGCATCCATTTTACGGCAAAACGGATAAGGTCGAAAAAGATAATAAAGGTCATACCGTAAACGACCCATTGGCGCAAGGCTTTATTCTTTTTATATCCCAGACGCAGCAGGAAAGAACCGAACGCTGTCAGCATCGTAGGGATAACGAAATTGCGGCTCGCTATTGAAATCTTTTCGTCATCGACCGAAGACAAAAACAGAAGATTTCCGCTGAAAAGTAAAACCCAAACGGCAACGATGATGATAAAGAACGTCATGATGAAAACCGTTATTTTTTTCTTGTTGCTTTGCCTTTCCCAAGAGGTCCTGACGTGGTCAAATCCGAAAGCGGCAAGAACGGCTATTGAGAAACTCAAAATGACGACGATGCGCGACGCGGCGCTGGTCGAAATGACCGGAAGCCGTAACGCGAGCACCAGATCGATGACCGGCGTGTCATACGCCAATAACAGACCGGCTAGTCCGGCTGCAGCAAAGAATCGTACTCGCGCATCCCGCCAGGCCAATACGAGCGCCAATACCGCAAGCATGAATGGTACGGTACCGGCAAAAGACGCCCACTCTGCATAATGGCCGAACCAGTCATTCCGGGTAACCGGGTTGCCGAAAAAGTCCGGCGCTATCATCGTCACTATATACTGCCACGGGATTACCTCCCCTTTCTGAAACAATTCACTCCTGACTGATTGGCCGTAGAAATTGATCGTCGGAATGATCTGCAAAAGTCCTACAACGATTCCTGAAGAAAACATGCCGGCGGTCATGAGCAGGCTTTTTATAACCGGCAGAGGCTTTACTTTTTTTTCCGTTTTGTCCCGCAGGAAAATCCGGAATATCCCATACGCCAAGCCTAAACCAAAAACGTATATGCTCGTCTGGAAATGCCCGCTGAAGAAGGAAAGTACGACGGCAAGAGGTATGATAATTGTACTCGGCACGTCTCTTTTCTGGTGCCACCGCTCGATACCGTACAACAGAAGCGGAAGATATAAAACAGCGTATCCCAAAGTACCATACGCCATCCACGTAACCATAAACCCGCAGAACATAAACGAAACGCCGCCGATAACGGATGCGGTCTTGCTTAGCTTTAATCGGATAAGAAATAAATAGGTAAACAAACCGGCGAGCAATGGCTGCAAAAGAATCGCTATGCTCCACGCGTCCATAAACGGGAGCGCAAAAAAAAGCAGATTGGTCGGCGCGAACACCGCGGACTGATAATTTGCCAGATGCGGATTTCCGGCGAATTGATACGGATTCCACCGCGGGACCTGCCCCATTTTCCAGCTCTCTATCGTGAGCATTTTCCAGGGATACATCTGCGTAATCACGTCGGGCATCGCGTTATTTTTCACCGGATGGCCGAAGTACTGGTTCCACGGCGGGAAAAAATCCACCAGGTAATCGCTGGGAAAAGGAACAAGGCCGTTGAAGAAATACGGACGGCTGAATAGAATCCAGACGGCGAGAATGAGAATGATTCCCCGATATTTCTTAATGATGTTCATAAAGTTAATATAAAACCTATATCAAACCGTCATCCTGAACTTGGTTCAGGATCTATAGATGCTGATCCGTCGGCTGACGGACAGCATGACGAAATAGAATCGGTTTTGATACCGGATTTAGATCGTCATTGCGTAAGTCCTGCTAATTATATCCTTTGCTCATTGTTCATTTGGTTCTGCCTTTCCCACAGCCGCGCGTAAATGATGAGATAACTGTACGCCTGATACATGCTTTCGATCAACCCTGCCGTTCCTGCCTTCCAACCACCCTGTTTAACGTATGAATCTAAAAATTTCGTTCCCATGATTCGGATGAACCGCCATGGCACCATACGCGGATGCTTTGAGTGCAAAAGTAAATCCGATTCGGCATCTGACCATTCTACCGTTTTATTCGTCATTGAGGACAGATCGCGGTGCGTGTAATGAATCAAAGGAGCGTGCAATTCGCTTATTTCACCTTCAACCATTGGTGATTCGTGAACTCTCCCGTACCAACCTTTCAATCCTTCCCGCCGGAATAAACGTTCAAGCTTCTCTTTTTTAGGCCATTCATGATTGCCGAGGTAATAATTTTTTCGGTAGATCGTATAGACGTTTTCACGTTTGACGTTTGACGATTGACGATTGACGATTGCCAAAATTTCATTCTGCAACTCTTTACTGACCCGCTCGTCCGCATCAACGTACAAGAGCCACTCTCCTTTTGCTTTTTCCAAACCGTGATTCCGCTGGCTCGCATAATCTTTCATGGGAAAATGATACACTTGCGCTCCTTTCTCTTTTGCGATAAAAACAGTCTTATCCGTTGATCCGGCGTCTATAACGATAGTCTCATCGGCGAATGAAACAGAATCAAGGCAACTAGCAATCCTTTCCTCTTCGTTTTTAGTAATTATTACGGCAGAAAGATTTATTTTTTTTTCTTTTGTTCTTTTGTTCATTTGTTTATTTGATGTATTGAACCTTTTCCCATTCTTCCCGTAAAATAATCCGTTACGGCTTTTCTCCGCACACCACCCTCTCGTAATAATTTCATGCTTTCACGTATGAGCGCAAATTTTGTCCGTAACGGGGCATAGTTCATCCCGAACAGCAGTCTGTTTCTCGTCTGGTAATAGACGTGCAGCGGCGAACCGGGTTTTCCGGTGCTTTGCGCGTTGCGGTGCCACAGAACGGCATGAGGAATATACCATGTCAGGAATCCCTTTTTCTTTGCGCGAATGCAAAAGTCGGCGTCTTCCAGATATAAAAAATAGCGTTCATCGAGAAAGCCTACTTTTTCAAAAACTTCCCGTTTGACAAACATGCAGCATCCGGTGATAAATCCGGTCTCTTCTTCACGGTCATATTGTCCGCGATCGACTTCATCGACGCCGCGGTGCGACAGATAGACGTTGTCCCAGTCGATCATCCCGCCGGCATACCATATCACTTTGCCCCGTTCTTTCAGTCCGTAGCGGCTATGATGATACTCGTACCCTTCTGCAAAATATATCTTCGGGCCAGTGATGCCGGCGTCCGACTTTTCTTCGGCGGCGCGGGTGAGATTCATCACGAGATCTTTATGGACCACCGTATCGTTGTTCAAAAGCATCACATAATCTGCCCCGTTCTCAAGTGCTTTTTTTATCCCTTCATTGTTTCCCCCTGAAAATCCTCTGTTGCTGTTTAGCCGTATATTCTCGAAACAAATCTGTTTTGATTTGAGTGATGTAATAATCGTTTCGAATTTCGAATTTCGAATTTCGAATTTCTCACTATGATTATCAACATGTACAACCGATAACGAGACGCCATCTTTCTCGAGATGAGCGATTGAACGAAGACAATCCAGCGTATCTTCCCATCCGTTATGCGTGACGATGACTATAGCAATATGTTTCATCATTTGAGGATTATCTTGACACGCGCTGAATCGGCGTATGCTTCAGCCCCGATAGTGGTCTTCATCTGCACCTGATACAGTTTGTTGCCGCTATCCAAGGTGACGGGTTCAGATTGTTTGATGACCGAAATATCCCCTTCTGACAGCACTTCGCTGAACCATACCGGATGCCCGTCTGTCTTGTTAAAGAGCCGCGCGTGTACCCATCCTTGCGCCGTGGAAATCCGTAGAGCGACTTCAAACCGCACCGAGCTGATTGACGGATAATTGGTGGAGTTTATATACGCATTCATACCGGGAATATCTTTCCAGTCTTTTTCACGGGTCAACCCGCTGCCGAACGAAACCATGATCTCTTTCACGCCCGGCTGGCTCACGGGCTGCGCGGCTGCAGGTTGTAAAGAAGTGTCTTCAATGACCTTTATCCGTTCGAGCAATTTTTCGTATTCATTTTCAAGAGCCGATAGTTTCTCGGCGCAATCCGGACAATCCGCAGAATCCGTTGAAACAGTAAAATCATCGAGTGGAAGACTAGGTGAGGACGGGCGTGCCGGCTCCGATGATTCATCGTCAGCGGATTGAGATACAATCATCGTTTGATTTTCACTTAACGTCTCCACGCGCCGCTTAATATCAATAGTTAATGCATACAACACCAACAGATTGACAAAAACGCCGAGCGAAATGCCGATAATAAACCACTTCGTATTCATACCTGATTTCTCCCGCGGAGCGGGATCTGGCTCCGCCAGATAATTTCTAATTTCTAATTTCTAATAGCCAATCATCAATCATCAATATCATAATTTATACAGAATTTTTATTAAGAGAGAACGAATGTATTTGGTCACAGTGTTTTTTCGGAAAGAAGTTTTTTGCGCCCAATGCTGGAACTCCATGAGTGCCGTCATGAGCTCTTTGTCGGGATTCATTTCTCCGAGCTTGTGCTCTGAAAATCCCTTTTTCTCCCAGAGTTTCAGTAGGATTACCAGATGATAACAACTCATAAGAAGAGAAAGTGACAGGCCGTGATATTCGTCGCGGAATCCCTCCTGCGCGAAAAATCTCCGGAGAAACTCGTCTTTCGGAAACCGGATTATGTCCCGCGGCGCATAGTCATATCCTTTCAGGATTAATTGTTCCGCTTCGTTATCAGTATACTTATTCATTTTTTCTATAAATTGCGACACTGTTTTGTAGTTTTCATGTATGATCGGGTTCTGCAATTGCCCGACCGAGCCTTCAACGGCAATTTTTTCATGGACATGCTGTTCCGGAAATCTTCCTTTCCCTCGCCGGAATAACCTCATTTGATAATCAGGCCACCAGCCGGTATGCCGGATCCATTTGCCGAAAATGATATTTTTCCGCGGAATTTCAAATCCTGACATATTGTCATCCTGAACTTGTTTCAGGATCTCTTTCTGTAATTCATCACTCACCTGCTCGTCCGCATCGAGATTGAGTATCCAATCTCCCGTCGCTTTGGTAAATCCGAAGTTTTTATTGATATTTAACATCGGTAAATTCTTCCTGCGGTAAACCGCAGCACCGGACTTTTTCGCGATTGCCGCGGTTTTATCCGTGGATTCATTATCAACCACAATAATCTCGTCCGCCCACCCGACAGATGTTAAGCACTCTTTAATCCTTTCCTCCTCGTTATAAGCAGATATAACAACTGAAACAGTATTTTTATTCATTGTAATTTGTCCCGCGTAGCGGGATCTGGCTCCGCCAGATAATTCGAAAATCTTAAATCATAAATCATAAATCATAAATGCCTAACTATCTCCCTCTCTAAGTCTACCGGTACCAGCTCGTCTGCGTCAATAAACAGAACCCACTTGCCGCCTGCTTTTGATAAGCCGAAGTTCCGCTGTGAAGCAAAATCGTCAAGTTTACGGACATATACCTGCGCGCCAAGCTTTTTTGCTATTTCGGCGGTTTGGTCTTCCGACATATCGTCGATAACGATAATCTCGTCGGCAAAGGCCAATCGTTTCAGGCAGTCCGCGATCGAATCCTGCTCATTTTTTGCCAGCACAACAACGGATAGCTTTTTCATGGTTAGTTCTTCATCAGAACAACTATAGATCGTATTTCACCGGTTAATTTTGCACGGTAGAGAAAATACACGCTCGCCGCAAAGAGTCCCCCGCCGAATGTAAGATAAAAGAAGAGCCCGATCCATGCGCCGGTGAGCATGTCGCGAGTCGTAATGAAAAAAACGGTCATAACAGCACCGCCGATGAGGGAAGGAAGAACGTTTTTCCAGAGCGAGAAGGAGATGTAGCGTTGGGCTACCCATACGACGCCGATTACCGTCACCGCCATGATCGCCACCGCATAGGCAAATCCGTCGTAACCAATTTGCTGGATCAGAATCGGCGCGAGCAGCCATTGCAGCACCGTCCAGAGAATCATAAAACGCAGGGTTATGGTAATTTTCCCGATCGCGTTCAGGGCATTGATAAGCGGCGTTGATAATCCTGCGACACCGGAAGCGAACACAAAGAGGTAAAACGACGTGAGCGCCGGTTCCCATTTCCCGTATTGAGGAAATAAATCTATGAGCGGCTCAACCGAAAACGCCATACCGAGCGAAATAGGAACGATGAGAAGCGTTAAGAAAAAAAGCGCTTTTTCCACTGCGCGGGCGAGTTTTTCCGGATGCTGCTGCAGCCGCGAGTACGCGGGAAAAGTTACTTTGACAATGCTGTCCATAATGAGCCGGAGCGGCGCTTCTGACCACTTTTTTGCCCAGCCGATATAGCCGACCTGCGAATAGGGAAGGATTTTTCCCAAAAAGAGGATGAAGAGATCGTCTTTAACGAGCGCGAGTGCGCTGTTCATCTGAAACGGCACGCCGAAAGATAAAAGCTGTCTGGCGCTTTCCCGGTGGATACCAAACGCCGGAATCCACGGCCGCACGATATACATAACAACCAACCCTGCAACACCGCGCACCAGAACGGCAAACGTAAATGTCCGTATGCCGTATCCTGCCATGGCGAGCGCCACGGCTATCAAATAAAATAAGAAAACTTCGACAATCTGGGGAATAACTAGCCGGCGAAAATCCAGTTCGCGCTCCAGCAAAATGGACGGAATGGTTTTCAACGAAGATAAAACGAATGAAATAACCAATGCCTGGTAAAGAAATATTCCCTCCTGGTCGAGCCGATACCACCGGCTTACAAATTGCGTAGAAGCCAGAGCGATAATCACGAGTATCCCGATGAGAATCTGTTGGATCGTAAAGGTAGTCACCAGATCTTTTCGCGTAATAAGGTCATTTTTCTGTATAAGGGCTGCGGCGAGCCCGATATCTGAAAAATAGTTGAGAAATGAGACCATCGCCGTCACCACAAAGAAAACACCGAACGTCTCCGGACTCAAAAAAATGGTCAGGAGAAACGTGCCGACGAACGAAATTATTTGCAGGAAAGCGGTACGGGATGTTAACGCGATGACGCCGGAAACAGAGCGCCGCTTGATATCAGTAAGTACCTGGTCATTCATGAAAATTCCGCCATGGGCGGGTGAAAAACAATCTCATAATCCCGGTGAGATCTCCTATCACGGTCGGCAGAACGCGCACGGTTGAGCCCGGATTATCGCTCCACATAACGGGCACTTCATAAATACGGCATCCCGCTTTTTCGCCCATGATAAGTAATTCGGTATCCATAAACCATGCAGTATCTTTTATATGGGGGATAAGATTTTCTACGGTCTGCCTGCTTACCGCTTTAAATCCGCATTGGACGTCTGAAAACGAGGTCTGAAACAGCAATTTCACGATAAGATTGAGCGAGCGGGAAATAAATTCCCGCTGTATGGTCCTGTTGATCACTTGAGATTTCGGAAGCAGACGTGAACCTATGGCGATAGCATAACCTTTTTCAACGGCATGAATGAGTTCCGGCAAATGCTTGAGTTCCGTTGATAAATCGATATCCATATAGCAGCAGATGTCCGCGCTGCTGTTCTGCCAAACTAATTTTACCGCTCTGCCGCGTCCTTTCTGCGTCAGGCGAATAAGGTCAATCTCATGATAGTTCCGGGAAAGCCGTTCGCCGATACCGGGTGTCTGGTCGGTAGAAGCGTTATCTGCGATGGTTATATGCCACGCATACTGCTGAAGATTGTTTTTGCAGAATTGATAGAGTTTTTCAATGTGCTCTTCCAGTTCTACCGCTTCATTGTAAACAGGCATTGCGATCTCAACGCTCGGTTTTTTTGTCATTTTTTCGTCCTGGCAACTTTCCTATTGTACCAAAAAGCAGGAGAAAACTAACCAGCGACAGGGCGTTTGCTGTAGTCCTTACGGGCGTATTGGTGAATTTTGCCTCAATGATATGCGTTCCTGCAGGAAGACTGATAGACATAATGCCGTATTTGACTTCCGGCTCTGTCTCCCGGTAATCAAGAAAAATCTTCCAGCCGGGAAATGCGGCAATGTTTATAAATAGCGGTGACTGTCTATCCACCGTGATACGGGCAGTCTGGCGGAAACTTTTATCCGTTATTTCTTCAATATCACCGGCCGTATGCATTGAAAATGTTTCCCCGGCGATCTCCTCTGGCCCCGAAGGAATAGGGAAATCCTTCGGCAGGTATTCATCGGATATCCTCGACGTCCGCCATTTTACGTACTGATCATCCGTGTACGTTTCGCCTTCAAGAAAAACATAGGCCTGCGGCTTAAAATATTTTGCATTGACCATGATGACGAGCACGGACAGAGCCGCTAACAAAAACGGTTTGGCGAGCATACTCTGGCGTATATGCGGAAAAACGGCAATCGCGCCACCGAAGAAAGACAGGGCAAAGAGCGTAAAGACGAGAAACCGCCACGGATATTGGATGAAGAGAAGAAACGGGAGCGCGTCCCAGACAGGACGCGATATCTCAAGCATCATGAATACAGAAACAACGAGCAAAAGAGCAATCGAGCAAACCTGCCCGCCAGGATTCTTTTTTCTCCCTACTCTCCCTGCTAACCCCAAACCTCCTAAAATCCCTAAGAGAATATGCAGCTTTCCTATCTTAAAGCTCATGCCGTCGGCGCGCCCCGGCGCAGAACCGGCATAGCCCCACGGCGAATCCCAGAGCTGGTCGGGAAAAACGAAATGGTTTCTCGGATCCGCCGTTCCGCCGATAATCTTATCTACCTGCGTATATTTCATTTCCATAATAGCAGGCAACCAGAAAAAAGCCGATATGCCTAATCCGAGCAAAACGACAGAAGAAACGGTGACCATTTTACGGAAGAAGTCGTGCGTTATCTTTTTGTCAGCTTTTTTTTCCAGTCTGCTCCGGTACCACTGCCAGAATTTTGTGCCTATTATCGGCGCCGTTCCCAATACGAGAAGCATACCGAGAATGTTATGCGAAAGGATAACCCCCGCATAGCCAAGCGCACCAACCAACATGCCGCCGTTCAAACCTAATCTTCCTAACTTCCCTAAACTCCCCAACATCCCCAATGCCGCCAGCGGCAACAATCCTATCGCCCAGTACTCGCCGACTGCTCCGCGTATGTACGCTTCAACCGCGTGATATGGCGCATATTGATAAAGTATTGCTGATACTATGCCGCCCCAAAAGCCCCAGTAAGCACGCGCGAATAAAAACATGGAAACGCCCGATAAAACGATGCCCAGGCCGAACATCAGCTTAGTCGCAACAACGGGGGAAAAACCGAGAAGCACAAATAATCCGCCTATATAGTAGGGCAACGGCGCATAGAAATTATATAACGGATATCCGTAGCCATAACCTAAATCCTGCACCCACCGAACCGGCAACTGGCCGTCAGCAAGAGCCGCCGCCATTTGCTGGACGCGCACCACCTGCGTATCATCATGCATGGTAAACATGCCTTTATTGAACAGGGGCAATATCGTCGGTATGGATAAAATGAGCACCACTAATAGGCCGATTGCATTGCTCCGGACAATACCCCGTATGCCGTTCGGAAGTTTAAAGCTCATGCTGTCCTTTTTCGTCTAATCTCCCATCCCAGAATAATTAATAAACTGACAAGGCTTACGGTATCTGCGGCCAACCGCCCGGGCGTTTCTCTGAAAATCACCCTGACCTTTTCTATCGACGCAGTTGTCCTGATTCTCATGAGCCCCTGGGGATTTTGGTAACCGATTTGTTGTTCCACGCCGTCAACAAACACATGAAAACCCGGCCAGTAGATGGTGTTAATCTGCACGGTTTCGCCATCGATGCGAACTATCGGCTTCTCTGCACGGCTCTGCGGTTTTTCCCGTGCCCACACCGGCATGTATTCATCCTGGACTGTTGTCGTTGCTTCGTTGGTCGAATAGAATTCGTCCGGCACGTCTTTTTTCTTGATATTGAGAATGGCAAAATAATAAAAGCCGATCAAGATAAACGGAAGTAATAATGCAGCGGCCCATCTTTTTGAGAATCTTTTTTCAGTCATCTGATACACCGCGCCGGTGATATACGGCAACGATACGACGGTATAGGACAAAAAGCGGAACGGAAACTGGACGAACCGGCCTAACGGAAAAACGTTCCATAATTGCCGCGATATCGGCAAAGCCAGAATCACCCCGGTGCAAAACGTGGCGAGAAATATGAACAGTGAAGTATTCTTATGTAAGTAATGAAGAAATGATCTCCTCATCCGAACTATGCCGAATATCAGACTGCCGGAAATGATGAGTAGCACGACAATGCCTGACTGTATTGCAACCCAACTCTCGGTAAGATACCCTTCCCAGTCGCTTAATACTTTTGTACTGAATGCCGTATGACGGACTTCTGAAAGAGCCGGAATCCAGAAAAACGCCGCAATTCCCACGCCGAGTAACGTGGCTTTCATGGCTGCTCCCCTGTTTCTTTTTCCACGGGACAGCTGGTATAAAATGAGTATCGGAAAAAACAACAGCGCCATAGTATTATGTGAGAGAATAAGCGCTGCAACGGAAAAGGCGTACAAAGCCACTCGATTAGTTTCAATAGTCCAGAACGCAAACGGCAGAATTCCCAGTGCAAGCACTTCGCCGACTGACCCCCGGATATAGATATCATAGAGAAGATACGGGTGGTATGCATAGACTACGGCGCCTGCGAACGAGGGGAATGAAGGAAACCGGATGCGAAGCCACCGGTATACAAACAGGGCGCCAAAGATGATACTGCCGATGATTATGGCTTTAACTGAAGCAATATATCCTAATCCGAGCAGTTTCGGTATTTCTGCGGCATACATAAAACCCGGATACAGGAATGTCGCTACCGGATAGCCATAGCTATGGTTTAATCTGCCTAACCAGCGCACCGGAATCTGCCCCCGGATAAATTCCTGATGGAACGCCGAAAAGCGTATGATCATCCAGTCGCCGTCATCGGTTGCGATAAACCCCCGTTGCAACAACGGGATTATAACGGGAATAAGCACAAGTAGAATTAAGAGAATACGGTATTTCTTCATTCTTCAATCGGCGAATTAACGGCGGGAGTTTCCGGAATTCTTTTCTCTCCGTGTAATTGATAGAGCCGTAAGTACACTTTTTGATTCGATCCTTTTTGATACGCGGCAATTTCCGTCGCGAGCCAGTTTTTCGGCAGCGCCTGATCCCTGTTTAACACCATATAAGTTGGTTTCTCTGCAATGCGGTCCCGCATATGGTCAGTCATTTCTTCCCGAATAGGCCAAATGCCGATGATTTCTATATTCGGCTTGTCGACGAGATATATCTCGATAGCGTACGGTAACAGACCAAATGTTCCGTCCGTATAGACGGCAACCGGACCGATAGCTGATTCCCGCCGAATGAAGTCAACAACTTCCCGGATTCCCCAGCCGGAAGGCCAGTCGTTTATATATTGGTCAGCGTCAGACCGGGGGATCGGCGCGGTAACAATGCTGAAGAGAATTTTAACATCAGCATAGAGCGGCATTGCAAGCAATACAATGAGCACGATCGCCTGCATGAAGCGTGATCGCACCTGCGCCAGCACCCGGTCAATTCCCCATGCGGCGAGCACAAGAAGCGGCATGACCATAAACAGGACAAAGCGCGGATATAAAACTTTGCCGAAAATGGCGAGTCCGAGAAACGGCACGACAAACCAGATACCAAGAACTATTTTTTTCCATTCCCTATGGATTAATGCAAAAACCGCACCGCCGACTGAAAGTAAAATAGTCAGCCAGTCAAACGCCGGGTAGATATGCTTTGTGTATTTTATTACGGTCCGGTTTGTCACATAGGGATAAAAATGCTTTACGTACAGCGCAAACGCCGCATAGAGCAACGGTGACCAAAACAGGATAAGCGTACTTTTCCGCAACTTATCGCCGGTCCAGTACAGGCTGCCGATTGCCATCACCAGAATCGGGGGCGTCATATAGCGGACGATCCAGTCGATCATGCCGCGCATATTTCCTATGAAAAATCTGAACGGCTGGTCACGAAATTCCTCAAGAGTAAATATAAACGTGCCGTCTTTCTGGTGAATCAGGTGAAACCACGGAGAAAGGCGGAGTACACTATAAATCAGTTGGGATAAGCTAACCGCCACCAGCATGAGCCCGAGCAATCGTAACAATCGCGCCTTTGCGTCTTTCTTGCTTCGGTCAAACAACAACAAGGTCGCGGGCAGTAGATAAATGTTCAGAAATCCGCTCGTTTTCGTCAACACCCCGCCGCCGAGCACCATGCCGAATATGAGCGCCACGTCGAGCCGGACCGTTCTGACTAAGAGCACGGCAAAATAGAGCGACCAGATGGAAAACATCGCAACCATGCTGTCCATAAGCGCCATACGGTCATACATCAGCGCAAACGGGCTGGTCAAATATAAGAGCGACGCGAGAACCGCAGCCCTCTTTTTTCTAAAAAATTCCCACGTAAGAAGCCCTATTCCGAACAGGCTTCCCAGGCCGGACACCGCGGAAACGACGCGTCCAGCAAACAGCGGGTCGGAAAAAAGCCGCAGGGTCACCATCGTAAACCACACAAAAAGCGGCTGCTTTCCATCGGTCAATGAGATAAACCGGTGTGCCGCGTCCCTGCCGCCGATCTGCGCCCAACGTATATAGATCGCCTCGTCGGTAAAAATCGGCAAATCAGTGAGATTGACGAGTCGGGATGCGAAATAAATGCCTATAAATAATACCGCAATGATCCAGTATGTCTTACGCATAAAGTTAATTTGTCTTATTTATCCTATTTGTCTTATAGATCTTAAAAATTAGCATCGCTACGATACTCGTCACCACTCCTCCTATCATAATACCATTCAGGATTCCCGGCACCGGAGCATCCCAGTTTCCCCTATAGAGATACGGCACGTACTGCAATAAACCTGCCACTGACAGGATAATCATCGGGATGACGATATAGTAACGCACGCCGGCAAGTACGGCGAACGGTATGGCATAGAGCAGATACCACGGCTGAAATTGGGTGCGTATGGTTGCCGCGATTATTGCGCCGCACATCAGAACGAGAGAAAAATACCGGAATCTATTCACGTTTTCCGGTGTGTCCCCCTTATGATTTCTGTTGAGGATATACCACCATAAGTACAACGGCAGGAGAAAGACCGTCGCAAACTTTATCGCTATCGATGCCGCGAGCAGCAAGACCGATGCCCAATACTTTTTTTCAAACAGTAAATAGAGCGAGGCGAGAGTAAACATCACCATAACAATATCGTTATGTGCCGATACCAGGCTTTCAGTAATAACTAACGGATTCAGCGCGAACAGCACGGTGCCTGCAATCGCTTCATTTGTTCCCGCTTGCGTGATTTTTCTCAATGACATAAGTATTTTATGAATAAAATAAACGCTGGCGACGTACGATCCTGCCATAAGCATTTTAAATAAATAGAGGCTCACCACGAATTTCTGCATTCCCAAATAGGAAAGCGGCACGGTCAAAACGAGCCAAAGAGGCCCGTAGGGATAGGTGCGGTGCGTCCAGCGCATGAAGTGTGTCCACGGATCATCCGGGTAGTCCAGGGCTCTGTGCATGTAGGGATTTTCTCCGTGTAACGTGAAGATACGCGCGTCAAAGAGATAATTGAATAAGTCATAAGAAAACGCCGGATATGAAAAGAGCAATATCCCCGCCGTCAGGCCTATTAATCCCCACACTCCCGAAATTCCCAAACTCCCCGAATATGCGCGGCGGAGAAATAGGCCATACAAGATGAACATTCCGGAAAGCAGCGCAACATATAACCCGGTAGACAGCATCCGCTGAAAATAGCCGATATGCTGGAAAAAATCCTGTACCGCAAACCAGAAAGTAATCCGTGTCAGGGTGAGATTTAAATCAACTTGGGTAAAGGAATAGAAGAATAAGCCAACGAGCAAAATGACGTATACAAGAAAAATAGCTTGGACGTCAGTCTTTTTGACCATATGGTGTATTAGGTGAATAACGATTAGCGAATTTCGAATTACCTGCCTCGCCGAGTCAAGGCGGGCGAATTGCGAGTTTCGTACTTCCCGCTCATCTCGTTCATCTTGATTTTCAGCAAGCCGATGAACCCTTCCCATGAATCGCGCAACGGACTTACGCGGCGGGTTTCAACATAATTCCATGCAACCGGTACTTCTTTAATCCGGTATCCTTGCTTCGATGCCAGATACAGCAGTTCAACATCAAAAGCCGCCGTGACCGAGGAGCCATACACCTGCTTATGTGCGCGATAGCGGTCGAGCTGGCGGAACAGTTTATGCGCAACAGAACGTTTAAACGCTTTAAAACCGCATTGGGTATCCTGAATATCCAGACCGAGAAGAAGCCGGCGCGCCGCAATAAAACCCCGGGCCATAATGATTCGTGAAAGGGGAGCTCCTTTGCGCCGGTGTTTGCGAGAGCCGATTACGACATCGTATGATTTGAGGTAATGAAGCAGTTTATCGAGTTCTTGAATGGGCGTCGCCTGATCAAAATCAGTGAAGAGAATAATATCTCCCGACGATTGCAAAACACCTTTGGTTACGGCACCTGCTTTTCCCTGATGCTCGCTTGATAACACGCGGAGATTCTTCTTTCCATGCACAAATTGTCTCAACAACTCATTCGTCTCATCGGTAGAACCGTCGTCAACGAGCAGCAACTCATACTGATATGGCTGTGCGTTAAGAAAATGGTAGACATCCTCAAGCACACCGCCTTTGATATTTCTCTCCTCGTTATAAGCCGGGATGACCACAGAAAGGTAGGGAGACGACTTCATAACTCGTATTGTAGCATCTCCTGAAACTTGCTGACAGTCAGCTTGATTGCTTTCTTTTTATACGTCGTATTGTAATAGTGATAAAACCTATAAAGACGATAAAGATAATAATGAGTATTACTAAGAACCAAACGGGCAGTGAAATATTAAATCCTAATATTGGTAGAGTAAACGGAATATCAACATAGTCAGGTTGGTTCATACCGGATTCATCTGGAAATATCTCTGGATCAAGCGTTGGATAAATAGTTTTCATCTAAAAGTAGAGTGCAACTATACCCCTTCGCTTTTAGTTTCAGAATAATCATGGTATACCAAAACGGAGCTTTTAAAATCGAGATGGCATAGTAAAAGACCGTATAGCTTACTCGAAACTAAAAGCTACGAGGCATACCATTTCGGATTTTAAAAGCAGAGTGGTATATCATAACTATTTTTCTATAATTTCTGCGTGAACTAACTTCATAACTTTCAACACACCTACTTCCCACTCACCTGCATTTTCCGCCGGGCCGAACCCGGCAATTTCCCACAGAGGATGACCGAGCGGCTTGCAATCAGGATACTCACAGATAACCAACAATTGATCCGTGACGGTGGTTCGTTCGGGATCGTTGTCAAAATTTTCTATAACGATCGGCGGGTTACCGCGTATTTCCATGAAGTACCGATACGCATGATCAGAATTGCTCCCCGTAATCAGAGCGAAATTAAACGGGTTGCCCGCGGCGCCGTCAAGCACTGCCTGCGCTGCGTCGGAAACCTGATCCGCCTGCCGATTGGGCTGATGGCGAAACGGTCTTCCGTTCCAATTCAGATATAATACGCCGGCGAGTATCATTACCACAACCGGCCGTAACAGACTCATCCGCCACAACCGCGTGAGCAGTATTGAAAACAACAGAAACGGCAGCGTAAACATGATGACAAAATAGTAGTCATAAATTGCCCGCTGATAAAATGCAAAAAGCCCTACGCCAAATACCAGCCATATAACCAGCAATACATCCTGTTTTCGTCGATACCGAATACCCAAATACCCTAAACACCCTAACGACCCTACGATCGCTACAATAATGCCGAAACGCCACCACCAATATTCATTGAACCACGTTATGGTAATCTGTTCCGGAGCAGGAGAGAAAAATACGAGACGGGCAAACAACCGGTACGATACGTCTGCAAGTATGCCGAGCGGATTGCCTGTCGGGGCAACTTCGTCACCTGCCGCTATATATCTGAATATCGTCGTGAAATTCGGAAAACCGTTTTTTATCTCAAACGCGAGAAACGGCCCAAAAGTTCCTAAAAACCCTAAAACCCCGAACCCATAGTTACGCCAACGTGCAAAACTGCGATCATACAGCAGAATATACACTGCCCCGACCGGCAGGAGAAACGTAAACAGATAATGCAGCTGCAGTCCGACGCCGATGCACACGCCGATGAGAAAGTACCACCGTTTCGCCTGCGTCCCCACCGCTTTATACAGTGAATAACTATACAGCAATGAAAAAAACGGTACGATATTGGGATTCCATGATGACCGGGAGTGAGCAATAACTAAAGGTGACAAAGAATAGAATGCCGCGGCTATAAACCCTATCTCTTTCGAATACCATTCTGTTCCGACCCGATACAATAGGTATACAGTCGCGATGCCAAAGAGCGCCACCATGACGGCAGGACCGACCGGATCGAGATGAAACAGCCAGACGAACGGCGTCATGAAGTAGTAATAAATAGGACCCAAAAAGAATCCTCCGACCGATGCCGTCGGGCCGAGAAACGTCAGGTCATGGTCAACGATCATACGCTTCACGACGAGCATATCCCGTCCCTCATCTCCCAAAAAAGTCATATACTCCCGTATCTTCCAGAGTCGGAGATAGGCGGCGAGGAGAAGTATGGAAATAAGCGGGAGTGCAGAAACTAGATTGTTTGTAGAAAACTTCTTACGGAAGCGAGACATATAGAGCCTGTTTCAAACGTCATCCTGAACTTGTCCCTCGGTAAACTCAGGCCTTCGGCTCTGAGACTCAGGCTCGAAGAGATGGTGAGCTTGCCGAATCCATTTCAGGATCTTATGAGATGCTGATCCCGCCTATGGCGGGACAGCATGACGTAATGGTATAGGTTTTGAAATGAATCCATAGTATCGTCATGAAGTAATGGTAACAGTATCCCGCGTCATTTTGACGTTGCTTCATCGGACATGAGTGTTTTGCTATGCGGCCAGATAAAACGATTGTACATGAAATAACTGTACGGAATGATAAACAGAATGATAATAAAGATTTTATACACAAGCCATGACTGGACATTGACGATTCCCGTAGAAATAAGCCGGTCCCCGAATATATCAAGTGCCAGATACATGCCGATCCACTGTATCGCGATAGCACCGGAAGCGACAAGATTGAAGTGCAAAAATTTCTTCAGATACGCGGGAAAGCCTCCGCGGATCCGCTTATGGGAAAAACTCCAGAAATTGTTTATCGTAAAATTGGTCGCTATGGCAACTTCTCCGCTAAGAGCGTTTGCCGTCGGTTTGTGAAGATCGAAGCTATTAATGAGCATATAGGCAATCGTGAAATCTACCGCGAAGCCAATCGTTCCGGTAATAAAAAACTTCACAAAGCTTGAATTAAGAAATACGTAGCGAAATACGTTCGGTATATATTCATAGGGAATGATTTTCGATTTTCCCCATTTTCTATCGACGAATTTCAGCGGCACCTCGCCTACTTTATATCCTTCCCGTATAGTACGATGCATAAAGGCAATTTGAAACGTATATCCGCGGTATTTTTTCAGTCCCTGGCTTACGGTCCTGAACACTGACGACCGGATCGCCCGATAGCCGCTGCTCCATTCATGGTACTCAGGCAGCATAAGACCAAAACGAACGACTATGTTTGCGCATCGGGAGAAAAGTTTTCTGTACCAAGGCCAATTTTCCGGAATCGCTCCTCCTTTGATATACCGGTTTCCGATGACAAAATCGTAGCCTTGTTCAATTTGACGAAGAAACGCCGGAACGAGTGCCGGATCGTGGGATAAATCGGCATCCATTTCGAACAGGATATCCGCGTGCATATGGTCAATCGCGTATTGCATGCCTCGGATATACGCGGCTCCCAGTCCTTCTTTTTTTCCTTCCTGCAGATTTATTTCAGGATATTGTTTCATCAAGTTCCGTACGCGGTCGGCAGTCCCGTCGGGAGAACGGTCGTCAACCACGAGAATAGATGAGTCATAATTTTTTTCCTTAGCGAGAACGGTATGGAGTTTTGTTATGAGCGGGCCGATATTCTCGGATTCATTGTAGGTAGGGAGAATGATAACAACGCGGGTTTTTTTTGCCATGACATAAAGCGATGCTAATCTACAAATACATCCGAATGACGCGAATAAATAGAGACTTGCTGTTTGATGTATAAATATGGAATTCGTTTCATTCGCATGTAATTCGCGTCTTTCGCATCGCGTTATATCCGTTCACGCCAATAATTTAACAAGTCTTCAAGAGTTTTCTCAAAAGCAATTTCAGTTTTCCAACCGGTCTTTTTGCGGAATTTATTGCAATCTCCGAGTAATAGTTCAACATCTGACGGCCGCATGCGCGCCGGGTCTTTGGTGATGGTGATCTTTTTCTTGCTCATTGACAGGAGCATGGTAAGAACTTTTTTTATCTGCCAGGTCTTTTCGGAGCAAATGTTGTATACCTCGCCGGGATCACACGTTAATACCGAGAGATGGTACGCGCGTACCATATCACGCACGTCGGTAAAATCCCGAAAAGACTCGAGGTTGCCGACGCTAATAAAAGGCTTCCGTTTTTCAGCCTCGATCTGCGCGACCTGTTTGGCGAACGTCGAACAGACATACACATCGCCCTGCCGCGGACCGGTGTGGTTGAAGCCGCGGGTGCGGATGATTTTCATTCCGTAACTTTTATAGTATTGATAGCCGAGAAAATCCATCGCGATCTTTGATACGGCATACGTCGAAAGAGGGCGTAAATCATTTGATTCCGTGATAGGCGTTTCGTTTTTGTAGACGAGTCCGTATTCTTCCGATGAACAGGCGATCTGGATAACCGGGTCTATTTTTGCCCTCCGCACCGCTTCAAACAGATGAAGAGTTCCGATAGCATTTGATTCCATCGTCGTAGCCGGGCTGCTCCAAGAACTGGGGACAAAAGCCTGTGCCGCAAGATGGAAAATGTAATCGGGCTTCACCTCATAAAGAACCGTGTGAAGACTGTGTGAATCGACCAAATCTGCATCAAAGAGCTGTAATTTATCTCTGATATGGTCGATATGCTCTGTTTTGCTCCTCGGGCGTGTCGTGCCGTATACAAGATAACCGTTATCCAACAAAAGTTCAGCCAGATGACTGCCTGCAAAACCCGTAATGCCGGTAATAAGCGCTTTCTTCTTCATGGTGCTACGAATTACGAATAGGTACGAATATACTAATTACTGCTTTTTGTTCTTTGGATGCAAACATTCGTAAGCATTCGTAATTAGTAGAACAAGGGAATTTATCTCCGCCCTACACCAATATAGGTAAACCCGAGCCTCTTTACTTTTTCAGGATCAAAAATATTCCTCCCGTCAATGACGGTAGTCCCCCGCATCAGTTTTTTGACTTTCACTAAATCCAGTTGCCTGAATTCATTCCACTCGGTAAGGATTACCAATACATCAGCGCCTTTGACAGCGCTGTATGAATTGTCAGAGTATACCACATATTTCTGCGGCATATCAGCCAGTTTTTTGACAATCGGATCATACAGCCGAAGGCGTATCGCTTTGCCGGAATCAAGCAGTGATTTTATAATCGTACGGGATGGAGCCTCACGAATATCATCAGTATCTGGTTTAAATGAAAGACCAAGAATGGCGACAGTTTTACCCCTAGTTTGTTTTAAAGAGTCGGTAATTTTACCGCCCAAACGCTGCATCGCCTGCTTGTTGATAGACTCTACCTCTTTGAGAAGATTCAGTTCTTCACCGTAGCGTTCCCCGACTTTGATGAGCGCTTTGACGTCTTTTGGCAGACATGACCCCCCGTATCCCGCACCGGGATACAGAAATGAACGCCCGAGACGGTGGTCAAGGCCCACGCCGGTTAAAACAAACTCCGCATCAGCGCCTGCTTTTTCTGCGAGGAATGCGATCATATTTGCAAAGGAAATTTTAGTCGCAAGAAGCGAGTTCGATGCATACTTGATCATTTCCGCCGTTTCAATATTGGTATGCACCCTCTCTCCGGTGATCGGCTTGTGAAATTCGGTAAGTACGTTGGCGGCGCGTTTATTCTCGGTGCCGATGACGACACGGTCCGGATGCAGCGTGTCAGACAGGGCGGTCCCTTCGCGCAAAAATTCCGGACAAGACGCGATGTCAAACATCGAAGGGGCTACTTTTCCCCTGGTAATGAGTATATTTTTTATCTTCCGGTTAGTGCCCACCGGCACGGTGCTTTTGCAGGCGATGACGACATACTTCTTAATATATTTTCCGAGTTTTTCGGCGACAGAAAACACACTGGAAAGGTCTGCCTCGCCGTCTTGCTTCGACGGCGTCCCCACACATATGAATATGATCGAAGATGAAGGGATAGCCTCTTTATAGTTCAAAGTGAATTTCAGCCGGCCGGCTTTTAGGTTTCTTTTCAATAGTTCTTCAAGCCCGGGCTCGTAAATAAGCGGGTCCCCTTTCTGGAGTCTGCTGATTTTTTCTTTCGTCCGGCCGATAACCCAGACCGTATTACCAAGATCAGCAAATACTGCTGCGGTAACGAGTCCGACATATCCGTGACCGATAATCGTAATAGTCATAAATTAATTTCTAATTGACCTAATTTCTAATAACATATTGGGTAACAAATACCTAAAATTACTAATAAAATTGGTCATTTTAGCATTGAGCATTTGTTAAGAAATTAGAAATTAGAAATTTTCTCCAGTCCTTCCCGAAAACCTTTCATCTGCACGCCAAGTTCTCGTATTTTCTCATTCGACGTCCTCAAATATTGCGGTCTTGGAGCGCAACCACGATAATATTTCTCCATCGTTGACTTGCGTATAAAACCGTTATCATAGCCGAATCTTGCAGCAATTGCTACTGCCGCGTCGTACGGAGACAATGATTCACTGCCGACCACGTGATATATGCCTGCGGCGTTTTTTTGGATGAGCATTTCCATGGCATCTGCAATGTCATCAATAAACGTCGGGGTAAAAATTATATCCGTCACGCCATCGACTGATGCGCCTGCCTGCAGCCTTTCTTGAATGCGCTGTACAAAATCTTTGCGGACGGGATGGCGTGCCCCATATGGATACGTTATCCGTACAATGAGCCCGTCCTGCAAAGAATCCTGCACTATCTGTTCACCTAAGTATTTCGTATAGCCGTACTGATTGACCGGATTCGGCGTATCTTCTTCGGTATATGATGTTTTCTTTATCCCGTCGAACACAAAATCAGTAGAGATATACAGTAATCGCTTGCCAAATTTTTTAGCCGCATCAACAATATTCTTTGTTCCCAGTACATTGACTGCAAATGAGGCGGACTGTTTCTTATATTCTTCCCAATTAATCTGTCTGAAGTCTGAAGTCTGAAGTCTGAAGTCTGATTCACACTTATCTACATCTGCCAATGCAGCAAAATGGAAAACCCATGAAGCATCTGATTTTTTAACGGCAGCCAGTACCTTATCACGATCACGGATATCGATCCCTGTATCCAGGCTGATATCCTGAAGCGTATGTCGTTCCTGTAACAGTTCAGTAATCCGGGAACCTACCATGCCGGATAGTCCCGTACCAAGAATATTCATATATTTAATTGTCATCCCGCCGTAATTTGTCATCCCCGCGTAGGCGGGGATCTATATTCTATATAATATCTCTAGATAAATCTCTCCATTCCTTATTTACTTCTTCGATGAGTTTTATTTTCCACTCTCTGTTCCACTTTTTAAGACGCTTTTCACGCATGATTGCTTCTTTAATATTGTCCACAGTCTCGGAATACATCAGCTTATCTATGTTATATTTGTTCGTAAATCCTTTTACGAATTTATTCTTATGTTCGTACAGTCTTCGGATCAGATCATTCGTAATCCCGATATATATACTCCTTTTCCTTTAGTTTCCGAATAAACACGGTATACCCGAAGCTTTTAAAATCGAATAGTTCGGATTTTAAAAGCTGAGTGGTATAAAGAGCCGTTTCTCTTATTCGATAAAATATACACATAGTATAGTTTTTGTATGTACATAGGGGATTCCCGCTTTCGCGGGAATGACATAGAAATTCACCTATCTGTCCCATACTGCTTCTTATAGTATTCCTGATATTCTCCTGACTTTACCCGGCGCCACCATGGTTTATTATTCTTAAACCACTCAACGGTCTTTTCAAGCCATGTGTCAAAATCATTTTGTGGCTTCCATCCCAGCTCCCGTTTAATTTTAGACCAGTCGATGGCATAACGTCGGTCATGCCCCGGACGGTCTTTGACGAATTCGATAAGTGACTCGTCTTTTCCCAGAATTTTCAGTATTTTTTTGACCACGTCAATATTACTTATTCCGTTTGTCATACCGCCGATACAATACGATTCTCCGATTTTTCCCTTACGGATAATCAGGTCAATCGCCCGGCAATGGTCCGTGACATAGAGCCAGTCGCGCACATATAATCCGTCTCCGTACACCGGGACTTTTTTGTGTTCAATGATGTTAGTAATGGCTAGCGGGATAAACTTTTCCGGAAAATGGTACGGGCCGAAGTTATTGGAACAATTGGAAATCGTAACGGGCAATCCGTATGTCCTGCTATAGGCGCGGACCAAATGATCAGACGCTGCTTTGCTCGCCGCATAAGGACTGCTTGGATTGTACGGCGTATGCTCGTTAAATTTTTCCGTTGAATCAAGCGGCAGCTCGCCGAACACTTCATCAGTTGATATGTGGTGAAATCGTTTCCCGTCATGTTTCATCGCAGCATCGAGGAGAACCTGCGTTCCTAAAACGTTCGTCTTTATAAATTGAGCAGGCGCTGATATTGAACGGTCAACATGGCTTTCTGCGGCAAAGTGGACGACAGTGTCGACGCCCTCAACTGCTTTTTCAACACTGCCCGCATCAGTAATATCGCCTTTAATAAAAGAGTAGCGGGGATTCTTTGCAATATCTACCAGGTTCTCTAAATTACCCGCGTATGTCAGCGCATCGAAATTTATAACAGAATCATCGGGATGATGCTCCAGCCAATACCGAACAAAGTTCGACCCGATAAACCCCGCGCCGCCGGTGACCAGTAATTTCATAAATCTTTAGTTATATTGTAACGTAACTAAGTCCTCACGTTCCTGCTTTAAATAGGTAAGTAACACTTCTTTTATATCAATTTCAATACGTATAATCTGTTCCTTCCGCATTTCAGATTCAAAGAGAACCTCTCCGGTTGGTGAAATAACGAATGACGGCAATGCTTGAGAAGAAGCAGGGTTATTAATACTACAAACAAAATACTGGTTTTCAAACGCTCGTGTAAAGAGTAAATGTCGCCATTTTTTATCTTTTTCTTTTACTGCGTTATTGATATGAAAAACTACTTCCGCGCCTTTTTTCTTTAACACTTTCCATTGTTCGGGGAAAACTAATTCCCTGCACATCTGTATACCGAAAATAACTTTCTCTTCCGCCATGACGTTCAGAATTGATCCTTGGTGAAAATATTCTCTATCTAATGTTGATAAATTGTTTTTGTGATAGACTCTGATATCTCCATTCGTATTTATGAAAACCGCTGAATTATACCAGTTAGTGTCATAATAAGCGGTGCCAAATATACAACTTACTCCTTTTTGCACTACTTTTTCTTTTATTTCTTTAACTGACATATTGATCTTTTCCTTATCAAGACTTTGAAGGAATTCTGGTTCTTCCGGATAATAACCTGAAAGCATCCCTTCAGGAAATATAACAAAATCATTTCTTTCTGATGTGCTTACTGTGTTGAATATTTTTTCTCTGTTTTCGTCAATATTCTTACTAACCAATAGTTGTGCAAGTCTAATATTCATATATAACACGACTTACGCAGTTATTTTTCGAACGATTCCCCGATGTACATCGAGGAGGAAGTGAGAAGTTCTCTCCGCCTGATTTGGCGGATCGAACAGTAATGATTCGCGTAAGTCCTCGCATAAAAGATTTCATACTTGCCAATAGTAGTGGGATAGTATTTCACGCCACCGGTTACAAGTAGTTTTATAAGGAGATTATATACCATCCCCTCCTATTATGCAGACAGTCGATGTAACCGTGCACGAGTTAGCAAAGGAATATATTCTTCGATCCGCCAGTTGGCGGAGAGAAGTTTTCAGCGTTTTGAGTTCTCGGCTGTTGGCCTCGAATAATAAATGTTTTGCCAATTCCTGAAGGGTTAGCCTTCGTTTCTTGACAAATTTTCCGCTAGCGTTTATTCTGTCTAAAAGTATGAATACTAAGAGCCTGTTTTAAAAGTCCGTCACCTTGTCCCGCCGTGGCGGGATCAGGATCTTGAATACAGCAGTACCTATACCATACGTCTCACTCGAGATGCTGAAACAAGTTCAGCATGACGAATTATTATCCATAATAAATACTTTTCAAGCAGGTTCTAAGGAATTTGGTCAAATATGAAACGTCCCCAAACAATAGAACTATCGGTTGGAGAAACACCGACTGATGGACAGATGAAAGAGCTTGCGCGAATTCTTGAACGCGAATATCGCCAAAAAAAACTAACGCAGCGATATGCAAGCGTGAAAGAAGTGCTTATCTTGCTCGGAAAAGGCGTGCTTCTTACAAGTATCTTACTTGCTCCAGGAATGGCTAAGGCCTACCGAAAGAGGCCATTCCTCTCAACCGTAAGCAGCGAGTGGAAGCAATTTAATCAGGGTTATCTCCGGCGAACGGTCAAAAGACTAGAACGGCAGCGAATTGTAGAAATGGAAGAAAAAGAAGGACAAACGTTTATTGCGATAACCGAGCGTGGAAAAAGAAAGATTCTCAAATACGCTCTCGATACCCTTACTATTCAAAAGCCGCTCGTTTGGGATAGAAAGTGGCGAATTGTTATGTATGATATACCGAAGAAAAGAGAGTCCATACAAACCTATATCCGATTTCTGCTGAAAAGAATGAAGTTTCTCCAGATTCAAAAAAGTGTGTATTTAACACCCTACCCGTGTGAAAATGAAATAGAATTTATCCGCTCGTACTTGGGAGTTGCTGAAAACACAAAGCTTCTCACTGTAGGAATGTTGGAACACCAAGAAACATATCGTGAGTATTTCGGACTTTGACAAAAATATCGCTAGCGTTTATTTTGTCAAAAAGGATACAGGTCTTCAGTCGCTTTTTTTAAATTAATACCGGCAGATCAAACTTCTTCTTCCGGTACTCAATATAACGACTTACGATCATAAAATGGTCATAGGCAAATTCTTCTTCTTTTGGAAGAAAAGAAAACGGCAACCATTCGACTCGTGCCACTTCTTGATCAAAATCCTGTATTTTTTTATCCGGAATCGCGATAAACGTCAGGTTAACGTTTTGCCGGTCTTCTTTCGGACGATTGGGGGTTGAATTGATCAAAAATAGCGTCACCGTTGTAACCCGATATCCGGATTCTTCGAGTATCTCGCGACGAAGTCCCTCTTCCAGATTTTCGTCCCGATCTAAAAATCCTCCGGGAAGCCCCCATTTATTACCTTCGATGAGATGCGCTGCGCGCCTTGCGAGTAAGATTTTACCGTTCCGCTCTAGAATTGCATCCGTCGTCACGTGTCTCTTTTGCCCTTTTTCCCCGCCTTCGAAAATACACGTGATCATATTTTACTCCTCCACTTCCCACTATCAAGCTCCTCTTGGGTAAAATCAACTTGCTCGTCCTTCAATGAAGGATCATAATACGGATCGGGAAAATTTATGAGCCATGCTTCATCATCGCCGATATTCTGAAGGCCGGTCGGAACATGAGGAGGAATATACAACCGCATCGGCGGATTGCTCGTAAGAACATGCTCTTCTCTTTTCCCGTTCACATATAATATAATCTTCATTGTCCCTTTGATACACACATAACGTGAAGCGCGGACCGTATGCTCATGGTAGCCTTTGAATGCGCCGGGTTTTGCCCCAGTCATATATGCCGCCGTTTTGTCACCTTCTTTTAACAGTTCTATCAGAAAGCCATTTTCTCCTCCGGAGAGATCAAAAGTGGTAACTTTCTTGGCTTCTTCTGTTTTAACTTGTGTAATGGTACTTGTCATAGTTTATATCGGAGTAGCGCCATCTAGTGGCTCGCCGCATAGCTATTATTTTGCTTTGTTCCTCCAATATTCATTCGCCGAGAATAATGTCTCAAATGTCCCGGCATCGGACCAAAATCCCTCTAACGCTGCCCAACGAAGTTTCCCTGCCTGAATATAAAAATTATTCACTTGAGTGATTTCCAATTCTCCTCGGCCAATATAATTCGGATCGCACTGACGTACATAATCAAAAACCTGGCTGTCATATATATAGAGACCGGTCACTGCGTAATTGGACGGCGGATTTTTTGGTTTCTCGACGATTTCAATAATTTTCTTCTCGTCCTGAGGATCAAATCTCGGTACTCCAAATCGTTTCGGGTCTGGAACTTTTTTGACAAAAACCATAGCTCCATGCTGGAATCCTTCAACCTCCCCGGAAATGTCAGCGTCCGTCGTATTATCACCAAGAATAACCGTTATCGACCCATGATCTGCAAAGTCTTCAGCAAGAGAAAGCGCATCGGCAATCCCTCCGTTAGGCTTTTCCTGAAAAGCGTATTCAAGATGTTTTAATCCCAACTCTTTTCCGTTTTTTAAAACGCGTAAAAAATGCCCGGCGTGCGGGCCTGAAGCGACCACCATTATTTCCGTAATCCCGGCTTTTATTAATGTCTGGATCGGATAAAAAACCATCGGCCGGTCATACACCGGCAATAAGTGTTTATTGGTCGCATAGGTGAGGGGGTATAAGCGTGTCCCCAATCCTCCGGCTAATACAACACCTTTCATAAATCAAATGAACAAACTGTCAAAGAATCAATTAATGCTGCGATCTGAAAATTAATAATCCACGATCATCAATCTGCAATCATAAATCTGAAATCTTATAGCAATATTCCGCCGAGAATTAATACTCCTAACAACGCAATGAGAACGTATTCTACCACATTCCTGGCGTGCAGATCCTCGTCCGCATAATGATGATAAATGCCCCAACCGACATACCCGATCGCCGTCACTAACCCTATCATGAATTGCCGAAACGGATTGCCTTGGGCAGTTATCATGGCTGCAAATCCGACCAGAATGATGACCGTGAGCAGAGCATGATGGACAATATCCTGATCATGCAAGCCAAATAATAATTTCTGCCGATGTTTTCTTTTTCTCATTTGATGAATGAAGCAATAGATATCAGGGTGTTTGTTGTGTGTTGATTGTTGAGTGTTGATTGTTCCGCCAGTATCGCTCCGCTCGCGCCGAGCGCTGCTACGCCGATGATCGCGAGCAGAAAAATAAAATGTGCGAAGTTGTGGCCTGCTATGCGGACTGTCCGGTGTTTCCAGATCATAAATCCGTCTACGACGAGCACGCTGGCAAAAATCCCCAGGAGCATAAAGGCAATATTGCGGTTGAGGATAGCGAGATCAAAAACCGGCTGGCGCACTAAGCGGGATTGCACTGATTCAAAGGTTTCTGCCTTCACTACAGCGCTGGTCGCCGCTGCACGGACCGGTATGGTCGGCGACGGCACGGTGGTGCGTGCCGCAGTAGCCTTTCGATTTGTCGTGCCGAACATCTGCACGACAAGGGTTGTTTCACGTCCGTTCAGCGTACCATTGACAATGGCAAAGCCGATGTCCTCGTACTCGCCGCGCAATAGATTCTCCCGATGAGACGGAGATGCCATCCACGCATCTACCACATCTTTACTATAATCAAAATCGCGCGCGAGGTTCTCGCCGGCAAAAGAATACTGGTAACCTTCACCAAGAATAAATTCCCACGGAGAAGTTCCGTCAGGCGACATATGCGCCCAATAATTATTGGAAAACATATGCTGGGCTTTTTTGGCTGCGGCGGCTGAAAGCGTCGGATTCAGATGGACAGACGGCTGGCCATTCTGTTCCCGCTGCTTATTGGTATTGATATAGAGTTCATCTATAGTGATGTTTGTCGCGAATCCGAGTATGTCGGGACGCGATTGGTGTATGAGCCGGAATGCTACCTGCAACAGGAATACGAACGTGATAATCATCAATAGCGGCGTAGGGTGCAGTATCCGCGGCCGATGGTTATTTGTGTGATGAGGAATAAAAAAATGATGGATATCACCAATAGACATATAGGGTGTTAATAGTGATTTAATTATGCTCGAGCAAATTTCTTAAGTCAAGGGGCTTGCCAAATATTTCTTTAAGGTGTAGGATAGGAGCGCTATGCGCGACAGAAGGATACATTCATTCTTCATTATCATCATTCTGATCGGTATCTTTAGTACGCAGCAGCTCACCGTCAATGCCGACCATATTCCTCGCGGGGAATACTCGTCTACTGAAGTCATCGTGAAATTCCGAACGGTTTCGCGCTTCGCCAAGGATCAGGTAACTCAAGAAGCGGGAGCACAAGACTCGAGACAACTGATGCTTGAGCGTACCACCGTGTTAACCGTGCCCGAGCGGGCAGTGGAACAAGTCATCAGAATACTTTCCCGTTCTCCCTTTGTCGAATATGCAGAGCCGAATATAAAAATGCAGGCCGTTTATACGCCGAATGATCCGTTTACCCCTCAACAATGGGCTTTAAACAAGATCGATTTATATGATGCGTGGGATTTGGCAAGCGGTACTGAAAATATCCCTATAGGCATCCTCGATACCGGTATTGATCGAAACCATGAAGATCTGTCAGACAGATTGGATCTTTCTGCAAATTTCACCAACAGTTCATCTCCTGACGATCTCTACGGTCACGGAACCCATGTAGCGGGCATCGCTGCAGCAGTGAGCGATAATAATACCGGAATAGCGGGAGTCGGAAAATCGGCAAGTCTTATGTCCGTAAAAGTACTCAACGACAATGGTTCCGGATATACGTCGTGGATTGCAGACGGCATCGTGTACGCGATCGATAACGGCGCGAAAGTCATAAACTTGAGTCTCGGGAGTGCGTATTCTTCCCTTACCCTTATGCGCGCCATTGATTATGCATGGCAGCAGGGAGCAGTCATCGTCTGTGCGGCCGGAAACAACGGGAATAGTTCACGATTCTATCCGGCTTATTATGATAATTGTATAGCGACTGCGGCGACTAATCAGAATGATCAAAAAACGTCATGGTCTTCCTACGGTTCATGGGTAGACGTTGCAGCCCCGGGAGACAGTATATTTTCTACTCTTCCCAATCACCGGTCATCCATAAGTTCATCATTGAACTATGGCAATGTAAGCGGCACCTCTATGGCAGCTCCTCACGTCGCCGGACTCGCGGCGCTTCTCTGGAGCAATGATCCGTCGCTTACCAATGAGGAAATCCGGTCAATGATCGAAACATATGCAGACGGCATTAACGGGACCGGCCAGTATTGGCTACATGGGAGGATTAACGCATATCAAAGTCTTCTTCAGACTGGACAAACAGATCCGACGCCCACGCCGACGGACTCCGGTACGCCGACAAATACCCCGACGCCGACAGATACTCCCACCATGACACCGACACCAACGTATACACCGACCCCGACAAATACCCCGACGCCGACTTTTACGCCGAGTCCTACACCGACTGCTATATCGACCGCGACTCCCACACCGCAGCAAACTCAACCGACGCCGAATCCGAACCTTCCCTGGTGGTGCGCCTATATTCCGTGGCACCGCACCTGTCGATAACAATACTATATTATATGTATATAACAAGCATAATCATCGCAACGGTCGCTATTCTGGTCGGCGTCGCGTACCGTCAAATCTCTGTTTACACCAATATACAGGGAGATGACGATGAAATTATTGGGGAAGAAGAGCAGGTAACCGCCACGCCGTCACCGACTCCGACGGATTCACCTTCTCCTACGCCGGCTCCCTCCTCGACGTCTGCTTCTGTATCGACTTCTACCCCTGAACCGAAGCCGACGGTAAAAACGGAAGAATCATCTGATACGGAAGGATGGAATTATCCGGGCTCCCGCGTTGTCTCGTCATCATCAAATACGCTCGTGCTCGAAAGCACGGATGATCCTGATCCGATCACTGACTGGTACAAGAGCCGTATCAAAAGTCACGGCATGAACGTTACGTCTTTTGTAACAACTAAAACAAACGATAATGTACTCAATAAACTTGCAGGCGCAGACGGATCAATAGAAATAAACATAACGATTGAACGAAAATCGGGAGAAACAACAACCCGAATAACTACACCCCTTCGCTTTTAGTTTCAGAATAATCATGGTATACCCAACGGAGCTTTTAAAATCGAAATGACCTATTAAAACTATATATATCTTATTCGAAACTAAAAGCTACGAGGCATACGATTTCGGATTTTAAAAGCAGAGTGGTATATTTCGTTTTAAGTCTTATTAAATCTTAAATCTGCAATCATAAATCTTTATTCACTCTTGACAAGCTCTTTTCATACTGTTATTATTCGACTCAATAAACTGCCCTTTATGACGGGGCTTTTTTATGACAACGATGAATCAATATTTATCTACAAACCGTCGCTTCAAATTATCTTGGCTGCGTAATAAAAAGCTTGTTCTTCTTGCTATTGTGCTCTTCATATTATTCGGATGGCTCATGGTGCGGAAAAACACCGCAGCAAATCCTTCAAGTAAAAGTACCACTGAAAGCACAAACATCGGCCCGGCAAAAAAGTCCTTGGCGATAAACCGCGACTTTTACTTTCCCATAAAAGACCGTGAAAACAATGACGTGAGCCATATAAAGTATACGATCGAAAAAGCTGAAAAACGCGATACGATCGTCGTGCAGGGAAAGACTGCAACCGCGATCAAAGGCCGCACCTTTCTCATACTTATTCTGAAAGTCACCAATACCCTCGACTCTGATATCGAGATAAATACCCGCGACTATGTCCGTCTGGTGGTAAATGGAAACAACGGCGAACAATTTGCCCCGGACATCCACAATGATCCGGTAACCGTACAGGCAATTTCGACGAAACAGACCCGCCTCGGCTTTCCGGTCAACGACTCTGACACCGGTCTCGTGTTGCAGATCGGCGAAATAAAAGGAAACAAAGAATCTCTTCCGCTCGATTTCAAATAACCTATATGAACCAAGTCAGCAAACAAGTACTGGATGAAATAATACAGGCGATCCAGAATGTTCAATGGGGCAGCATCGAGATATTTATGCAGGATAGTGAAGTTGTACAGATTACCAAGCGGAACATCAAAAAAATCCGCAACGGATCTCATCGTCCTGCATTAGTAAATGGGTCGTCACACAATCAAAAATTCACCTCTTGACAAACATTTTTTGTTCGTTTATAGTGAGTGACGTTACCAGAACAGTGTATTGAGCCGACCGCCAACGGAGGCTTTTGTTCCGAACTATTACGTTCGGAATAGAAGCCTCCGTTTTTTGTTGGCACATACCGACAAATTACGGAACACAATAAGTGTCGCCTTTTTCGTTAAGACGGTTTGCGGGTTCTCATAACGCTTAACGCGAAATGTAACCTGTCTTTCCGACTTATCCCTCGAAGTGCCGACGTATGTCGGGACGGAGTGGGAAGCCTTGACGAAGGAGGATGTACCTCACAGTAATGCGGGGAACACAACAAAGAAGGAGGTGAAATAGAAACATGAATAAATTTCAAAGAACGTTAATTACAGGAGCAACAACAGCAACTTTATTGCTTAATACCGTTTTGCCAGCGTTCGCAGCTACAACCATCCAAATCACGGGCAACGGTTCAGATTCCGAAAATGAAGCAGAAATAGAAGTTGAAAAGGAAACTACCGTTCTCCAAACCAATAATGCCTATGTCGTTAACGACATTGATGCCGAATCAAATACCGGCGATAACGAAGCGAACAAAAACACCGGTTCTGACGTAACAGTCAAAACAGGCGACGCTAAAACGAAAGTTAATGTCGAGAACGACCTCAATCACAATACCGCCGACGTTGATCGTTGCGGTGGCTGTGATTTCGGCGAAGTGGAAGTCAAAATCGCTGATAACGGCGCATACAGTGAAAATGAGGCTGAATTGGAGGTTGAAACCAAAACGTTGGTAACTCAAGACAATCATGCCTATGTCAAAAACGACATAGAGGCAGAAGCCGAAACCGGCGATAACGAAGCAGAAAAAAATACCGGCGGCTCTGTCACTATCGAAACCGGTGATGCGAAAACAAAGGTATCAGCTACAACAGCTGCGAATTCCAACGCAGCCACCGTAGGCGGCGATGGCCCATCCGGTAAAGTAAGCGCTACCATTTCGGGTAACGGCTATGACTCTGAAAACGAGGTAGAGCTGGAACTTGAAAAGGAAACATGGATTCAACAGGCAAACAGCGCCTATGTCAAAAACGACATAGAAGCAGAATCCGAAACCGGAGATAATGAGGCAGAAAAAAATACCGGCGGTGACGTAACCATCAAGACAGGCGATGCAAAAACATCTGCTAAAGTCATGAATACACTGAATGCAAATTCCGCATGGGTGAAAGGCGGAAACGGCGATGATGGCGGTTGGATCGAAGCCATCATACGCGATAACGGCGCAGACAGTGAAAATGAAATAGAACTCGAACTCGAGGCAGAAACAACATTATGGCAGAACAATAACGCTTTTGTCAAAAATGATATTGATGCCGAAGCCGAAACCGGCGAAAACGAGGCCGAGAAAAACACTGGCGGCGAAGCCATGATTGAAACCGGCGATGCAAAGACGCGCGTACACATTGACAACATGATGAATTTCAATGTTGCCGATGTAGAGTGTGATTGTCTGTTTGATAACATACTGGCAAAAATAGCCGGTAATGGATACGATTCAGAAAATGAAATCGAAGCAGAACTTGAGGACGAGCTGTTCGTTTCACAAGATAACTGCGGCGATCTCAAACTGGGAGGGCTGTATGCCTTTGATTGGGAATATGGCTACGGCTACCATCGCTGCGCCACTATCAATGACGTGGATGCAGAATCCGAGACCGGTGACAACGAAGTAGAAAAGAACACCGACGGACATGATGGCGATCCATCAGTCGAAACCGGCGATGCTTATACGAAAGTAGAGGCAGATACATCCGGTAACGTAAACGTATACGGTGATCCTGGATTTGAATGGCCTATGCCGACGCCAAACGGGACAAGTGTGAATTTCAATTTCTCATTTGACCTGAATGATCTCTTGGCATGGCTACTCGGCCAGCAAGCCTAATACATTCTGGCAGCGTCAGGGTGTGCGGAGTTAACACTTTCTCCCACACCCTGACAAACCGGAACAAACAATGAAGTCCGAAATGCGAAACAAATGTAACATTGAATTTTAATATGATACAAACCTTTTTGAGCATTAATAATTGAACATTTGTCTCGCGAAGCGAGATCCAGCTCCGCAGGAAATTCGTTTCGAATTTCGAGTATTCGATCTAACATGAATCATCGTATTTTTATTCATAAACTGATTTCAGCTCTGCTCACCATCGCGGTAATCTTTTATGCGGTCCTGCAACCGGTAAGCACCGCCTTTGCAAATACCCCGCCTGAAATAGAAATGCCAAAAGCGCCGGAGATATCGACCCCGGAAAAACCCGCGGTGGAAAAGCCGTCTATGCCCGAACCGGAAAAACCAAAACTCCCGGAGATATCGGTTCCGGAAAAACCGCAGGTGAACCAGCCGGAGCCACCGCAGCCAAAACAGCAGAAGCCGGCAAAATCACCGCTCCCGGCCATCTCACAACCATCAGAGAACGGACCTGAAAATTCGGGTAACAATGTCAATAATAATACGGAAGAATCAAAAAATTCCCAACAGCCCGAAACACCCGAACAACCTCAACCTACCCAATCACCCCAACAAAATCAATCTGCTGAATCGACCGGCAAAACAACCGGCAACATAGACGATGGCGGCAACGTCGGCAATACGACAATTGAAACCGGCGGCGCAACAAGTACCGTACTGGGGACAACGAATGCAAACACCAATACCGCCTCTGCTACAACCGGCGCAACAGATAATAGCCCGAGCATCACTATCTCAAATGACGGAAACGGCGCAGACTCCACAAACGATGGATCAGCAAAAATAAGCGATGAAAGTACGACGACGCAAAACAATAGCGCCACCGTGGTCAATAATCTCAACCAGTCGACAAATACTGGCCAAAACTCAGCGTCGAAAAATGTCGGCGACTCAACTATTACAACCGGCGACGCCAATACATCAGGAACGCTTATTACCAACGTCAATACCAATATAGATAATGTAACGGTTTCCGAGTTTAATATTGCCGATGATCATGTCGGTGATTACGTGCTGGACTTTAGTGCAAACTGCATTTCCGGGTGTGGCACCGGTTCGGCAACAGTAACTAACACAGGCAACGGAGCCGATTCCACCAATACGGCAGATGCGGACATTACGCAAAATGATACGACCTTCCAGACAAACGACGCATCCATCACGAATAATGTCTACCTTGATTCAAACAGCGGCGAGAACGAAACAGACAAAAATACCGGCGGGAATAATACGATCATTACCGGTGACGCAAATACCTCGGCTACCATACTGAATTTTGCCAATAATAATATTGAAGGAAGCGTCGTCATTGGAACGGTCAATATCTTCGGAGATCTCACCGGAGACATCATTTTCCCGGAAGAGTATTACCAGCAGGTACTTCTCGCGCAGAACACCGGTAACGGAGCAGGTTCAGACAATACGGCAAATCTTACTCAAACAACCACTGACACGGTCAAACAGACCAATGACGCAGCGATCGTCAATAATGTCACCGCCGACGCGACGACCGGCGCTAACGAAACCGATAAAAATACCAACAGCGACAGCACCATTACCACCGGAGATGCAGACGTTGATGTCAATACCGTGAATGTTGCTAATACGAATATTGACGGCAACTGGTTCCTCGTCCTGGTAAATGAGGCCGGAAACTGGATCGGGCAGATTTTCGGCGGGGAAGAAGGAAGCAATATCGCTGGTAATGCCGCAACCGACTTTACCGTGGATGCAAACGGGAACGTCACGGTCGGCAATACGGGAAACGGCAGCGGTTCAACCAATACGGCAACCGCGGACGTTACCAACAATTCGACGGTTGAACAAACAAACACTGCTGAAATCGTCAACAATATAAGCCTCGGGGCAAACACCGGAAAAAACAGCGCATCTAAGAATACCGGTGGCAGCAATATGATTGAAACAGGAGATGCGAATATCGTCGCCAATATAGTGAATTTCGTCAATACCAACATTACGGGCGGCGGAAATCTATTCGTCACTGTCGTCAACGTATTCGGCAGCTGGACAGGCGACTTCGTAACACCATGGAGCAAAAAGCCTGAAGTTGCCAGCGCGCCGGAACAAACCCCGAATAACGGGTCGTCTGAAAATGCAGAAGAGTCTAACGGCAATGGTGGCAATGAACAGAACAATACTCTTGCCATCGGCGGAACGGGCGAATCTACGGATAATACTTCATCCCCAACAACCCAAACTTCCCTCAATACCCCAACGCCCACAACCACGTCGCAATCTCTGGTCGCTGCGGCAATCGCGACACTCGTGCCTTCATCGGGAAAAACGGCGAATGAAGAAGATCCACAGCCCACTGACACCAATGAAGCTATTGCCTACGTGCCGGAAGTTAACGCTGCTCAAAGCCCGCCACGCAAAACAGTCGATATAAATCTCGCATGGACGCTGTTGCTTATACCTATCGGAGGGATCGCATTCGGCATAAGAAAACTGCTCATAAAGAGAGCATTAGAAATTAGAAATTAGAAATTAGAAATTAGAAATTTTTAATTGTTTTACTCATTGTTCGTTGCTTATTGTTTTAATAGTTTCGTGGTTTCATGAAGAAATTATGGTTGACTATAGTATCCTGCTCCCTGCTTATCATCAGCGCGTCACCCGCCGACAGCGTTGAGTTTGTCGTGGAAGGGAACGGCGGCGGAGATAACACCATCAACGCTTCGGTTACTTCAGATACCACCGTCAATCAGACGAACAATGCCCAAGTAAACAACGATATAACTTCCTCGACAAATACCGGTGCAAATCAAGCCTCCGGCAACGCAGGTAATGTATTGATCGAGACCGGATCAGCCCAGGATTCTATTTCCGTAGAGAACAGCCTCAATACATCATTAGTTTCCAATTCATGCTGTGACGGTCAATCTCACGAATCATCAGCCACTATAGCAAATAACGGCAGCGGTACGAACGAAATAATTTTGAACAAAGTGAACACGACCGATATTTCGATTACCCAGAACGCTTCGGTCATCAACATCATCAAAGCTTCGGCAAACACCGGTAAAAATTCAGCCAATGACAATAACGGCAACGTGATTATTAAAACAGGTTCCATCACCAGCCGTGAACTTATTGAGAATAAAAATATTAACACCGCACATCTTGAACTGTCGAATTCTGAAGGGTCTGTAACGGTTCGCATAAACGGCAACGGGGAAGATTCCGAAAATAACGTGACGGTTTCTCTGACATCTTCGGTTAATCAGACGGTGAATAATACCGCGAATGTCTTTAACGACATCAACCATGAGCTCAATACCGGACACAATACGGCCAACGGAAACAGCGGTGACGTTCTTTTGGAAACAGGCGATATAGCGTATTGGTCCACTGTCAGAAACGTCGGTATCAACTACTCGTTCGGAAAGACGAATACCTGCTGTGATCTGACCAATGATCCTGATCTCCCGCCGACGATTGGCGTCGGTGGCCCTGATCCGGTAGATGATCCGGCTTCTCCTTCAGCGCCGCCTGTCGTAAATCAATCAAACCCGTCGTCACCATCGTCGTCAAATAACCATATAGTCGAAAATGCTATCGCGTCAGTAGGGAGCGTATTAGGCGGTTCTGTACTTCCGGCAACCGGAAGTATATGGTGGCTGTACGCAACGATGGCAAATATCCTTATGTTCCTTATGGGGTTGTATTTGCGACTTCGCGCTGGGCGATCACCATGTTACCAACCATATACGTATGCATACGTAAGATAAAAACTGCGCTTGGTATAATAAGGCGCAGTTTTTTTATGAAACACCGGAACATACTTGGGCTGTTGGGCAATATCCTGATTATAGTTTCGCTCCTGTCGACGGGCTTTATTTACGCGCCGCTTATCAGGCTGTTGGTAATCCCTCCGCAGCCAATCAAAATTACTGACTCGTCGATGCCGGTCCTGACCATTCCGAAAATAAACGCGTCCGCGCCGATTATCGAAAACGTCAATCCGTGGGACAAAGAAGAATATATGCAAGCCTTAACGAAGGGCGTCGCGCACGCCCGAAACACTGCCCTGCCGGGAGAAAACGGCACAAGCTTTCTCTTTGCCCACTCATCCGATCTGCCGTGGCGCCTCACGCGTTACAACACGATATTTCTTAAACTGGGAAACCTGGAAAAGGGGGATGAAATAGTCATCACCAAAGAAGGAATCCAGCTCCGGTATGAAGTCATTGAGAAGAAAACCGTCTGGCCGAACGAGGTAAATGATTTACTCAACGCCCAAAACTCCCTAAACACCCTAAATTCCCCAACCACCCAAACCCTTATCCTCCAAACCTGTACCCCCATCGGCACCGACTTGAGGCGCTTGCTCATTTTTGCAACCCGTATCCCTTAAAAGGGGTAAGTGTAGTAATTAAATCTAGTAATGTTTTAATCGGTCATGCTGAATTTATTTCAGCATCCCTTTTTCAATTGAGCAATAAGATGAAAAATTACCCATGTACTTATGCTACTCTCCCTTTCCTAAATATCCACGCTGCCGAGGCAATCATACCGATAAGGCCTGCTCCGGCGGCTCCGAACATGATCTTTGACACAGAAAAGTTTTCATTTTTTCTATCTCCGCCCGGAGAAGCGACGAATTCTTCTTCATCCGTTGCCACCGATTCGCGTCCCCAAGCATAATAACGGCCTGAAGAAGGCGTACTCTCGCGATCAGTTTGAGCTAATACATCGCCTGTTCTCTCTTCTTCGCTCTCTTCTGATAATTCATCGGAGTCGCTTCTTGTTGGTGACGTTAAAGTTCTCGAGGCCGACGGGCTTTTCGCGGGTGTCGGCGTTTTTGATGGAGCCGGAGTTTTGGTCGGTGTAGGAATTTTTGTCGGTGTCGGCATTTTAGTCGGCGTTGCAGTAGGTTCAGATGTCGGTGTCGGCAGAGCGCTATTTGCGGATCCGGGCGTTCCGTAATCACCTGATCCAAAGGGTAAGTACGCGGTATGCCAATTTCCTCCGACCGTGTTATCGGAAGAAATGTCCGTCAATTCCATCGATGCTCCCGCTTTGTCAGGAAAGGATGTTTTGTCGTAGGAAACACTATCTTTCAGTTCCCCGTCCTTTTCTAATATAATCTCATCGTCATCGTTTCCCAGGGAAAATTTATTGTATTGATAGGTGCATAAAACGCCGCCGTTGCCGGCGCTGTCTTTATTACGGCACAATACAGTGATACTGTTCGGCTGCATAGTCACCGACTCGCTAATGGTATGGCTGTCACTTCCTTCATCTCGTATAGTCATTCCGTTTATGTCAATCGGCTCATTACCCCGGTAATAGATTTCAAACCACTCTCCGTCACTGTCTGAAACAGTATCCGGATCGCGCATAATCTCGCTAATGATAAGTACAGGAGTGTCCGCGTACGCCACCGCAGACAACACCGATAATGAGAGAAATGCCAGTATGAATGCCGCCGCTCCAGACATTCCTTCAAGGGTAAACCGGATCGGGGAAAAAATCAAGAGATTGAGTCTGAAAGATTACCCGCCTTCGCAGAACGCACCTTCTCGGAACGGTTATGAATGCCAGGAATTATGCTTCGGCGGGTTTCGCTCCGCCTTATTTCTTGAACATCATGCCAAATCTCCCCGCGGAGCTTCACTGTACATGGAAGTACCACGTTATGATTCCGCCGCCGTGGTCGACGGCCACCCATTTCAACGTTGACGAACCGCACCCAAACGTACCTTTGTAGAGCGTGCCGCTTTTGGGCGCATGAATAACGATGTTTGACGAAACCATATCTAGGCCGTTATGGGGACCGCCGCCGTAGAACCCGGTGCGCGCCCAGTACGTCATGCCGTATCCCTGGGTGATCCGGATCGGCTCACTCATCGGCCAGTTCCAGCTCCCGTTGAATGAAAAAGGCCCGTCGGGAGAGTTATCCCAGTTCACCCCGATAGATTTCAGATAGTCTGACGGATTATTGCGCACGCCGTCTTTCGTAATCTCCATATGCAGATGCGGTCCGGTCGAGCAGCTCGGAGCGCCGCTGTTGCCCATCAAGCCGATCTCTTTTCCCTCCTCGATCGGCGTCCCGTCTTTGAGCTGCACGATTGCCTGGCGCATGGCTTTTTCAATCGCCGCCTGTTCAGAGCGAGCCTGCAAGAGCAAATCCTGATATCGTTTCTCGTCGCTGCGCGTCACGGTCAACAACGCCTCTTTATCAACTTTCTGCTGATTGAGCGATACTTTCTGCTGTTCAAGCTGTGCCTGAAGATGATCCAGTTCTGCCTTTTTTTGTTCGAAGAGCTGTTTTTGCTGTTCAAAATCTGCTTTTGTCGCCTGCACCTCAAAGAGCAGCTTCGTGTCATGCGCCTGTACGAGACGCAAATATTTACTGCGCGATATAAGCTCGGAAAAGCCGTCACTCTGAAGCAATGCATAATACGGCAATACAACTCCGGACTTGTAGTTCGCCTGTATGCGGTCGATGAGAAGTTCGGATACGGTCGTGAGTGACTGTTCCAGAATACCAATACGCTCTTTGAGCTTTTCGATCTCCTTCTCCATTTCGCCGATCTTCACCGTCGTCTCCTGGATTCTCAACGTGGTCAAACTGATCTGATTATCCATAAAGGCGATTTGGTTGGCCAGCGTGACCTTTTTGGAGCGGGTTTCCTCTAATTTTCTGGTCAGCTCTTCAATCTCGTTCTGCAGCTCGCCGTATTTCTTATTCGGATCTTCCGTCGACTCTTCAGAAAAAACCGGGGAAATAAGGAGTGAGGAAAAGAGTAAGAGAAAAAGAAATAAGATTATTTTTAAAAAAAATCGCTGTTTCATACTTAAGCAACACAATTTTAAACTTCTAATTTCGACCTTTCATGAAAAGTTCAGAAGATGTCTGTATTCCGTCATGCTGAACTTGTTTCAGCATCTACTAATTCGAGCAATGAAACCCTGAAACAAGTTCAGGGTGACGATGTTGGCGACTTTTCAAACAGACTCTTAGTATCCGTGACAGACCGAGATGGCGGCTTTATTTGATCTTTTGACTGTATTATCCATACCGCATCAGTGCGAGAAAACTTCCGAATAAGCCCAGTATAAAACCGACTCCCATCATAGTACCCAATAATAAGACCATTATCATCGGCGTAATAATGATGACGCCGGTAAAGCCGACGAGCAATGATGCGAGAACCGGCTGCAAATATAATAATACTAAGTACGTTGCACCCCAGGCAAGAATCGCCGCGACAATACCGTAGATGCTTCCTTCATAGAGAAACGGCAGCCGTATGTACCAATCCGATGCGCCCAACAGTTCCAGAATTTCGATCTCTTTCTGCCGCATGGCGATTTTAAAGGCAATCACGGTCAGCAGAACAAGGAGTGAAACCGTTCCCAATATCGAGACGAGAATAATCCCCGTAATGCGTGCTGCAGTTGTCCACGATATGAGCGTATCCACAATGTCTTTTTGGAAAACGACGTCCTCAACCCCGGGCTCCTCCTTCACAATGGCATCGAGGTCTTCCAGATGTGACGGGTCTATTGCCGAGATCTCGAGTGAAGCAGGAAGAATATCAGCGGTAACCATCTCCAGAAGAAGCGGGTCATCCTTATTTTGTTCCTGGTATATACGGAGCGCATCTTCTTTAGATACGTACACCGTGTGTTCAACTTTTCCCGTCTGCTTGAGACGTTCGTCTAAAGCCCTTATATCTTCCTCTGACTTGATGTCAGAAAAAAATACCGTAATCTGCGGTTGTTTCTCGAGCTCTTTGAGTATCAGCTGCGTGCCGTATGCGGAAGCGGCAAAGACCGTTGCGACAAACAACGTCAAGCTCATGGTCAATACGGCGGCGAGCGCCTGATACGGAGAGCGGCGGATATGATGCCACGCGGTGCTAAGATGCATGGTACCTTCCTTCCTGTTCGTCACGGGCTACGGTCCCATCGGAGAGTTCAATGACGCGCCGTTTGGAACGGTCTACCAATTCTGCGTTATGCGTGGTAACAATTACGGTCGTACCTTCCTCATGTATTTCTTCAAGAAGTTTGACGATATCGCCGCCGGTTGCCGGATCAAGGTTGCCGGTCGGTTCATCGGCGAGCAATACTTCTGATCCGCCGGCGAGCGCTCGTGCAATCGCGACGCGCTGCAGCTCGCCTGCGGAGATCTGAACAGGAAACATCGCGTGCTTTCCTTCCAAACCGACAAGTTTGAGAACTTTCTTCGCTTCAACTTCCGCTTCCTTTCCTCTTCGCCCTAATATATAGAGGGAAAGCATGACATTCTCCAGCAATGTCCGGTCGTACAGAATCTTAAAATCCTGGAACACGATGCGGATCTTTCGCCGCAACCGTGCAACATTGCCTTTTGAAAATTTTGTTATGTCGTGTCCGTTATACAGAATTTTACCGCTTGACGGCGAAAGTTCGCGTATCAGCATTTTCAGTATGGTTGTTTTTCCCGCGCCCGACGGGCCGATGAGATAGACAAATTCTCCCTGATCTATGGTGAACGTCGCTTTGTTCAGTGCGTATTTTCCGCCGAAGTATTTTTTTGTGACGCTTTTGAATTCAATCATAGTTCCTCCAGACGAACGACATCCATGAGCCATCCTGCTTTCTGGGCAGCGAATGTATCGCCCCACACCCGCACTTTTTTATCGACATAATCGTCTAAATTGATGACCGAAGAAGTGAGGTATACGTTTTGTGACTCATCACCCTCTCGTTTCAGATGATGGGTTCCTTCCCCGTTTATGCCCCCTTCGACGAGCGTTCCTTCTGCCTGATCTTTTTCGTCGAGATTGACATCTTTCAACCCGACGATTTTGTTTTTTTCATCCACGGAAAAAGACGTTATGCCTTTAGCATCGGTTCCGGCTTGTTTGCCGGATGCCATAAAGTAGCCGGTTCCGATACCGAGAAGCACAATAACCGTAACGCCTACCGTGAGAAGAATTACCGGCAGGTAAGAGGATAATTTTTGACTCATACGAGGCGTTTCCATTTTATATCACCTCCGTTAAAGGTGCAGAACATAAGCTCATGCACGAGAACGGTTGAAACAGTATATCAAATATAGCACGGTATTTTAAGGGGTCTCATCTCGTGCTTATCATGTGCTTATCATGTTTTAAATCCTGTGCTCATCACGTGTTTTAAGGTAGGCGAATATAAAATCTTCTATATCGCCGTCAAGCACGCGTTCCGTATCCGATGTCTCGTGTTCCGTCCGCAAGTCTTTAATCAGTTTGTACGGATGCAGGACGTACGAACGGATTTGGTTTCCCCAGCCCGGAATTTTATATTCTCCCTTGAGCAGTTTTTTTTGCTCTGTCTGCTCGGCCAGCTGGCGCGCCCAAAGTTTAGCACGCAACAATTTCATCGCATTCTCGCGGTTCTGCGCCTGATGCCGTTCCTGCTGGCAGGTGACGACGACACCGCTCGGCGTGTGCGTCAATCGTACCGCGGTGGATACCTTGTTAACATTTTGCCCGCCGTGCCCTCCTGAACGATAGAATTGCCATTCGAGATCTGCTTCCTGGATATGAAGCTCTGTGTCGTCTTTTATATCCGGCATAACTTCCACGCCGGCAAATGAGGTTTGGCGTAAATTGTCAGCATTAAACGGTGACTGTCTGACTAACCGGTGTGTTCCCGATTCCGCTTTGAGGTAGCCGAATGCGTATGCGCCGTGCACGTCATATACGACGCTCTTTATTCCTGCTTCTTCACCGTACGTTTTGTCAATCATTTCGTATTTCCACCCCATACGTTCAAAAAAGCGCGTGTACATGCGCTCGAGCATGCCCGACCAATCCATCGCCTCGGTCCCGCCTTGTCCGGCGTGGATAGAAAGCACCGCATCCCCTTTGTCGTATTTTCCGCTGAAATAAGTTTTTAATTCAATCTTTGCGATCCTGTTTTCTAACTCCTCCTGTTCTTTTGTTTTAATGTTTTCATGTTCTCGTGTTTTAATAGTCTCTTTGATCTCTAACTCCAGCATTTCTATTTCCTCCACTTCTTTTTGTAGGGAAGAAAGTTCCTGCATCTTTTTAGCCGCCGATTCATGATCTTGCCAAAAGGAAGGCTCGCCGCTCTCGCGGCTTATTTCATCAATCCGTTTCTGTTTATCCTCGAGATTGAGTTTTTGTTTGATTTCGTTCAGTCGTTTTTTTAATTCGTCCATGGTTCCTCATAACCTGCTCCAATATATAATGTATCTCGCAAGCGAGGTATTACTTTTGCCACATACCAACTGAATAATCGGAAAACTGCACGAACTGGCTGCCCGCCTACTTCAACGTGACGATAGGACTGATAGGCTTCGAAAAAATAGTTATTTATTATTTTAAATTTAGCCTTATTCATAATCTCGTGTAATTCCGACATAGTATATTCACGATTATGACGGTAATAAATCGTATCATCCTTAAAACCTGTTTTGTAAAGATCTTCAAGAGGAAAATACGTCGATCTTCCGAAGAGCAGGGGAAAGATTTTATGAAGGCCGGCTGCATTTGGCGTAGTCACAATAAGTCTGCCATTTTTCTTCAGTACTCGTCGGAATTCTGACAAATAAACTAATGGGTTAATAACAAGATGTTCCATAACTTCTGAAAAGAGTATAAGATCAAAAAATTTATTCCTAAAAGGCATTTTGCCGCTTTCAATATTTACTGTTTTTATCGATGTATGATGCACCGGTTCATGTTTGGAAGATATCCCGCATACAGCAAACCCTTGACGTGACATCATAGTGAACATATGTAGCGGATAGCACCCAACATCAAGTATTCGTGCATTTTTAGGTAAATTAAGATGGTCTATCTTTTTGAGAATATAATGATATCGATATCTATGCCGGATAAAATATGCTAATTCGTATGGATCTTGTATTTCTGATTTGATACTGTTCAGTAGATGAATGAGTTTATCCATACCAGATATTGTAACATGATTAACGGATTATTTGTCTCAATAAGCTATAATCCTAACACTAGCATGTCAAATAAAGAATCTAAGGAGCCATTATTTATCCCTGCTGCGATAACGGGACTTGCAGCATATCCATTACTAATGGTAGCAATTGTTACGGGAGACGCCCGATATACCACTCTGCTTTTAAAATCAGAAATGGTATGCCTTCGTAGCTTTTAGTTTCGAGTAAGATATACGCTGTTTTTACATGTCATCTCGATTTTAAAAGCTCCGTTTTGGTATACCATGATTATTCTGAAACTAAAAGCGAAGGGGTATACATGCTTGCTACTGGAATTGTATGGGGAGCATCGATTGCTTTTTGGCGAGAAAATGAAAAACTTGGAGGATCGGTACCATGGCCGAGAAACAGAGATGAGGTTAGGGAAATGACTGATAATGTATCGTTGTTTCGGGACGACCATTAATTATACCTATTCATCGCCTTCTCCACCCCATGTCGCACAATTTCAATACACGTTTCTGTGGCTCGTGAAATCATCTGCCCTACTATCCTGTGTTCATCCTGCGTGAACTTGGATAATACAACATCGGTTAATGTCCCATTTCCCCTGCCAATACCGCACCGTACTCTCACAAAATCTTGCGTCTTCAGGTGATCAATGATTGACTGCACGCCGTTGTGATTTCCTGCCCCAGCGCCTTTGCTGATTTTAACGGTTCCCAAATCGAGCGTTATGTCGTCGTGAATGATAATCAGATTGGGAATTGCGAAATTGCGAAATTGCGAAATTATCTTCTTAACCGCTAATCCTGAGTTGTTCATATACGTTACTGGTTTGACCACCGTAATTTTTGCCTTACCGACTGCCATTGTTCCTATCTCAGATTTTAGCGGTTTGTTGAGAAATAATGGTACAGCTTCATTAATTTCGCTATTTCCTAATTTCCTAATTTCGTCAATAACCGCGTATCCGACATTGTGCCGCGTCTCTTTATATTCTTCTCCGGGATTTCCGAGGCCGACGATGAGATACATAGAGGAATTATAGCAAACCATTGACATTTGTACATAACCCTGTACAATTAAAATATACCATTCAGCTTTTAAAATCCGGACTATTTGATTTTAAAAAGCTTCGGGTATACCGTGTTTATTCTGAAACTAAAGGAAAAGGAGTATATATGACAACGACTCTATCGATTTCTGAAGCGCGCGAGCAGCTGCCGTCGCTCGTTGATAAAATTAGCAGATATTTAAATCGGGCAGTTATCACTGTCCGTGGAAAACCAAAGGCTATCCTCCTAAGCCCTGAAGAATTAGATTCGCTGGAGGAAACGGCAGAGGTATTGGCTATTCCCGGCGCACGGGAGAGTATCTTAAAAGGTGCAGAGGAAGCAAAAAGGGAAAAAGGGATTCCGCTTGAAGAGATACTTAAACAACTAAAATAATCAGAACTTATCATGGAAGTCAGATTCATTAAGCGTGCGCTTAAACAGTTAAAAAAACTTCCCGCTCCGGAACAAAAAAAAGTAGCCAAAAAAATCTTACTTCTTGAATCAAATTCTCTTATAGGGAAAAAGTTGGAAGGAGAATTGACCGGATCATATACGCTTCGGGCTTGGCCGTATCGGATTATTTATATCATTGACTCCGGCGAGCAGGTTGTTAAGGTTACTTCCATCCTCCACCGTCAGGGAGCATATCAGTAAATTAGTAATACTTCTTCCCCTGCAACTTCTCCGGCAGGAAACTGTTTCCTTTGCCGGGATACTTGTCATAGCCTTTTCCATATCCTAATTCTTTCATCAGCTTCGTCGGGGCGTTGCGTATTTCAAGCGGAATCGGCAGATTGCCATGCTTCTTGACATCATTAAGAGCACTCATGTACGCATTATACGCCGTCCGATCCTTCTTCGCAAGCGCGAGGTACACCACTCCGTGTGCCAGGTTTTCCTGGCATTCAGGAAACCCGATTGTTTCACACGCACGAAACACGTCGTTTGCTACAACCAGCGCTGTGGGCTGCGCCATACCAATATCTTCTGAAGCAAAAACTACCATGCGCCGTGCGATAAAGAGCGGATCCTCCCCTGCCTCAACCATCCGGGCAAGATAGTACAAAGCGGCATCAACATCGGATGCGCGCATGGATTTTATGAAGGCAGAAATCGTATTGTAATGCTCTTCCCCGGCTCGGTCATAAAGAAGCTGTGATCGCTGAACTGCCTCGCGAAGAATTGTATCAGAAATAACAATTTCGTCACCCTGAACTTGTTTCAGGGTCTTTTTACGTTTTTTATGAGATGCTGAAACAAGTTCAGCATGACGAGGAGCAATCTGCACCGCAAGCTCCAATATATTCAGCGCCGTCCGCGCATCACCGTTCGAATATTCTGCAATGATGTTAATTTGTTTCTTTGATAGTCTGATCGTTTGATTACCCAGTCCTCTTTCTTTGTCCTTCAATGCCCGCTGCAAGATGGTTACAAGATGATTTTTTTCCAATAGATTGAGCGTCAATACGCGCGTTCGAGAAAGAAGCGGCCCGATGACTTCAAAACTCGGATTCTCGGTCGTCGCACCGATTAAGATAATCGTCCCGTCTTCAACATGTGGTAATAACGAATCCTGCTGGGCTTTATTGAACCGGTGGATTTCATCGATGAAAAGAATTGTTCGTTTATGCACTCTATCGTCATGCTGAACTTGTTTCAGCATCTCTTGCTGATATATGTTTTCTCCAGATCCTGAATCCGCCAGCTGGCGGACAGGATGACGATGTTTTTTCGCACGTGTAACAATCTCCCGTATATCCCCGACACCCGCCAATACGGCAGAAATCTGCACGAATTCCGAATTGGTTTCATTGGCAATGATACGCGCCAAGGTCGTTTTCCCGCTCCCCGGCGGTCCCCAAAAAATCATGGAGGGAATATCGCTTGCCCTTCCGAAGCCTTGGCGAAGGAGGGTATGGAGTATTTTTCCTTCACCGACCAAGTGCTCTTGCCCGACAAATTCATCAAGACTCCTCGGCCGCATGCGGTCTGCTAGAGGTGCGTCAGCATTCATGACGCTATTGTATCATTCCACCGTACGAAGAGAATCGTAACATTGCAGATTTCGCGCATCTTCAAAGAGTATACAGAGACTATAGTTATTACCGAACGAACTATATTCGTATGGTTCTCCCGTCGTACGCTCAAAACGTACCGTTAAAATATATTGTGGAGCAAGATCTTGAAGTGTTGGCGGATAAGAACTATTGTCAAGATAATACGCATTGAGGGCAGACTGCAACGTACGAGCGTCAGCTTCACGAACCGCATCTCTCGCCTGCCGTAATGCCGGTTCGGGACTTCCCAATCCTTCAATAACTCTACCATTGTTTTCATCTGTAACAACATATGGGCTAGTTTCCTGACTCATCTCCGGCAGATTCCGTGAAATGTTTGAAAATGTCCAAACCAACCAACTGACTAAAGCAATTAACCCAATTGGTCCCAACAAAGCAAAAAATCCATAGGTAATCTTCTGCTTCTTCGTCACGACGATCGCGCCACCGGTATGCATTTGACGGAGGTATTTGTAGAGAAGAAAATAAAAAATGCTGGGAATTGGGTAAAGCGGAAGCAAAACTATATCATATAAGACCGATCCTATTTTGCTATCTTGCAGTAAGATGACAGGAACATAGACCGGTATTGATAGCAACCCGAACACAATAGCTCTCCAAAAATATTTCAAAATATTTCCTGCCATGTAGGCCTTGCTCGTCAATAACGCAGCTAATCCCTTTTTCTTTTCAGTTACAACGATATACGGAAAAAGTACAAACCAAAAAGAAAATAATAGGGCTGGGATGATAAACAATACATATCCCCCTAAGTAGATCAATGTAACTAAAATACCGGTGATAAAGAGAGCCGGTGTTGCTCTCAATCCAATTCTTAGCGCTTCTATTACAGTTGGCTTCTTCTGAGCGGAAAATGAATAAAGTATCGCTGCGGTAACAACAGTAAGGTAAATAAACGTTAAGACAATAAGCAAGATAAAAAGAATGGCTACAACGATAACAAGCGCAGGGGTAGGTGAGAAAAGAGTTAAAAACCTAGAAATGAATGGTCTGAAGTTAAAATAAGGTAAAAATGAGAAAAACAAGGATGGCGCGATAACTAAGACATGAAGTGTAAAATAAAGGATAAAATTCTTTTTATAGTCTTCCCAAGCTTCTTTTAGAAGTGCGAACGTTAAGGGTAAATGAGTCACGATTGGACTTCTTGATCCGAATGATAATCCTATGTTGACTTGATCTTCTTTCCATCCGGCTTTAATTAATGCATCATGGATCGCTTCATCGGATACGCCCTGCGCGCGCTGGGAGGAAATATAGTCGGTTAATTGTTGAGAAGGCATGAATACGATTTATTATTTAAGATTCATGATTTATCTGGCGAAGCCAGATCCCGCTCCGCGGGATGATTCATCACTCTTCAATCTGAAATCTGAAATCTGAAATCTG
>Ga0209541_10001113_pt1 | contig 53829 bp, 71 predicted proteins | sample RifCSPlowO2_01_FD_184027 | JGI IMG/M metagenome (GOLD analysis project Ga0209541, IMG submission 184027) | Groundwater microbial communities from Rifle, Colorado - Rifle CSP2_plank lowO2_0.1 (SPAdes) (version 2) | ecosystem: Environmental > Aquatic > Deep subsurface > Groundwater | place... | reverse complement strand
GATAGAATAGTTATTTTCATTTACAATTATATTTATAAATAAATAAGATCATTAATTATTTTATGAGTGAAGATCTTGTTGCTAAACTTATTGAAGAAAAATTTAATGGAAAAAATTCTAATTGGCAAAAAGGACATTGGGGAAATTCTATAAATATTCTATTTTGTGAAGATGATATTGTTTTATATTATAAACAAATAGAAGATATTTTTGTTCAAAGAAAATCTAGAAAAAATAAAGAATTAATTCCTTTCCATTACAAATGTGAAAATGAAGCAAAGGTCTTATCAATATACTTTCCACCACTCGGAAGCAAACATCCAGGTGAAGGTTACGAAGGAAAAACAAATTATATGTTTTACTGTTTAGACTGCAATAGAAAGCCTGAATATGGTGAAATTCATGATATAATAATAAGATAGGTTACAAAATTAAATTTTCATAATCTTAACCTTCTGAATGGTTCCTTATCTTTTAGTATTTCATTTATTAAAAATTTTCTTTCTACAGTAATCTGAGAATCTAATTTGTTTTTTATTATATAGAGAATATTTGTATTGGCTTTTCTACCTTTCACCAAAACACAGCTTAGATCATAATATCCTAGAATCATTCTATTATTAATTTTAATGTCAAAAATTTCACCTGTACCAGATACATTAAAAATCAATTTATTGTCGTTTATAATTTTTCCTTTATAATTATTTAATTTATCTGAATTTACTAATTCCCAATAAAAAAAATATGGAAAATCTGGTTTCTTATCTAATGTTACCTTTGCTTTAAATATATCATCAACATTCCAGATTGTTTTTTTTGGTGCCTCAATCTGCAATTTATATTTTGCAAGGTTTGATCTATTTAATAATAAATATATACGTGTATTTTTTAGATCATTATCACCAAAGGGTATACTTTTTCTTTCATTGCTTACCGGAATTATTATTAAGCTATCAAATAGTGCCTTTAAGTCTTCTATTTTATAAGTTTTAATAAACCAAGAGAATTATTTCTTTTTCTCTGCAATTTGTTAGATTTTTAGAAGCTAATTCAAAAAATTCTTCGCTCTTTTTACTCATAAAGAAAAAATAACTCTATTTATTAAGACTTTCCATGAAAGTTAACACCGTTAACTATTTAAACTCGTTTCTTATTATAATCTATATGGAAACACCGCAAGAATTAGAAGTATGGTATATAATACCTGCTTTAAGAAGAGAATTGACAAGTTCAATGAAAATATCAGGATTAAAACAAGTAGAAATAGCCAACAAATTAGGATTAACTAAATCAGCAGTTACTCAATATTTAAACCATAAAAGAGCAAGTGAATTAGCATTCAATAATAAAATAAAAGATGCAATCAATGAATCTTCAAAAAGAATAAGAAACAAATTAGACGCAATAAGAGAAATACAATTATTATTAAACTTAACAAGACAAGAAAGAGTAGTTTGTGAATTACATAAAAAATTAGACAAAGATTTTAATGGTTGTGAGGTTTGTTATGACCAAAAATGAAAAAAGAAATCTATTTGGATAATGCAGCAGCTACAAGTGTTCATAATGAAGTAAAACAGGAAATGTTAAAATATTTTGATTTAAATTATGGAAATCCTTCTAGTATTCATTCTAAGGGTTTGGAAGCTAAAAATGCTATAGAAAAATCAAGAGAGACAATAGCAACTATTTTTAATTGTAAACCAGAAGAAATAATCTTTACTTCAGGAGGAACTGAAAGTATAAATTTAGCATTAAAAGGTATTGCAAAATCAATGAAAAATAAAGGGAATCACATAATAACAAGTAAAGTAGAACATCAGGCAGTATTGAAGACTTGTGAATATTTGGAAAAATACGAAAATTGTAGAATTACATATTTAGATGTTGATAAATTTGGAATGGTAAATCCTAAAGATGTAGAATCTGCAATATGCGATAATACAATCCTTGTCTCAATTATGTATGCAAATAATGAAATAGGGACAATAAATCCAATAGAAGAAATAGCAAAAATAACAAGAAAATATAATATTTATTTCCATACAGATGCATGTCAGGCTGCAGGATACTGTAATTTAGAAATAAAAAAATTAGGCGTTGATATGCTGAGTTTAAATGGAAGTAAAATTTATGGACCAAAAGGCATTGGCATATTATACGTCAAAAGCAATATCAAATTAGTTCCAATTTTACATGGTGGTGGACAGGAAAACAATTTAAGAAGCGGAACTGAAAATGTAATGAATATCGTTGGATTTGCTAAAGCATTAGAAATTTCACAATATAAAAGATTAGAAGAAACTGAAAGATTAACTAGACTAAGGAAACAATTAATTAATGGCATAGTATCGCAAATCACTAATTCAGGTTTAAACGGCCATCCAACAAAAAGACTGCCAAACAATATTAATATTAGCTTTGAAGATGTTGATGCTGAAGCAGTTATTCTTTACTTAAATGAATACAAAATTTATGCTTCAATAGGTAGTGCTTGTGCAAATAATGAAAAAAATGAAAGTCATGTCTTGAATGCAATGCATAAATCTGATAACATCGATAGTGTTAGATTTACCTTAGGAAAAGATACAACAAAAGAAGATATAGAAAAAGTTTTAGATGTATTGCCCAATATTATTAATAGTTTAAGAAAAATTAAAGAAACAATAAAGATAAAGAAGAAATGAAAATGGAAAGTTATAATGTAAAAAAGAACAATGAATATAAAACTTCTAATAGCTATGCTCCTCTAAATATATCAAATAATACTTATGGTTCTGATCAAAACACAAACATTAGTCTAACAATTTATTCTTCAAATGACGCACAGCCAAAAATAAACAGGAAAAGTAAATGCCCAAGAGGAGCTATTTTAGGTGAAATAGGAACTTGTTGTGGCTTAAATTGTACAAGAGCCTGTGCTATTGCGGATTAATTTATTTTTTAGGAAAGTTTATAAATTTTTTATTTACTTTATAGTAAATACTAAGATGGTAAGAATAATATTACATACAGAATATTTTTTCACAGAAGGATTAAAATTAGATACAGATAGTTTAGAAAAGTTAGAAAAAACTGCAGAAAGATACAAAGAAATTTCAGAATTAATAAGAAATGTTCCACCTCTTGGAAAACTTCCAGAAGGAATTAACATAATACACAGATACGCTGAACTATCCAATTATAACAAAAATAATCGAAATCCAACATTGGCTCTAAGAGATTTTTATAGAGTTAAAGATAATAAAGAATTATTAGCTGGAAAACGCGCACCTTTAAGCGAATTTAAGAGTTTAGTAGAGAGATTAGAGTTACAATAAGATTATTCTTTTTTAATCTGTACTAAATCTACAACATCATTAGAATTATCAAAATCATTTAATTTTTTAATACCAAAACAAATATCATAAAAGCTGCATTGCCCATTTCTCCATTTACAATAAAACCCGGGATTTTTTTCATAATTTTTTATATCATCACTTTCAGTGTTTATTTGTATTAATTCACATTGTTTAATAGCATTTGCAACCATATCGGGAGTGACATCAATAAATTTTTTTGTTCCGTGTCTCAAAAAATGTAATCCGACTTTATTTGGAAATTTCCCATAAGATTCATTAAATAACAAACTATATATTGATAATTGTAAAAGATAATCATCAGATAAAACATCCTTTGAACTTGTTTTATAATCTATTATAAAAATTTGGTCATTCATTTTTAATATACAATCAATATAACCCTGAACTTGGTATTTATCAGAAGAAAGATAAACCTCAGTTTTAGGTTTTAATTTATTAAAAGCTTCAGAAAAATCCATATTATGAGATTTTAATTCCTGTATAAAATCAATTAAAAAATTTTGAAGCATAAAAAGGGATTCAGTATAATATTTTCTTATAGTTTCTTTATCATTTTCTAATTTTAAAAGTTCAATTAAAGATTCAGACCATGTAACATTAAACAAATTAAGTAAATAATGCTTTAATTCTAATTCATAATTAGATTTGTTAATATTAGTAATGTCAATTTTAAAAAATCTTTCTAGTGTAGTGTGTACTGCTTTTCCTGTTAATGTTGCAATGCTTTCTCTTTTCGGAAGATTTAATTTATAAGAATAATAATACTTTCTTTTACAGGTATTAAATGTATTAATTGAACTTGCAGATTCCAGTCTTGTCATTTTCCCTCTTTTTAAATTAAACAAAATTTTTCTATTAATTAACATTTCTATTTTAAAATAATAATCTTTATATATTAATTTATCCTGATTTTTTATGGAGGAATTAATAGCTGAAGTTGATGAAAATGATAATATAATTGCTATTAGAAATAGAAAAGAACCAAAAGAAAAATCATTCTTACATAGAGTAGTTCTGATAATGGCAAAAACAGAAAATAATAAGTTTGTATTTTCAAGAAGGGCGAAAAATGAATTTCCTTTTCTAGATGTTTGGTGTTGTGCTATAGGTGGCAAGGTTAGGTATAACGAAACAAAAGAAGAAGAAGCATTAAGGGAAATAGAAGAAGAAGCAGGCAATATAAAAGAAAGTAAAGATGAAAAGTTTTGGCTTAATTCTGGTGCATACCTGTTGAATAAAGACAATAATATAATGTCCACAATTCAGGGAGAACTCGAAAAAGATTCAAAATGGAGAATTTCTTATTATGATTATAATCCAGAAGATACAGATAATGGATTCCACCCACAAAATATATTTAGATTAATAACAAAAAGCAAGTGGAAAAATTTTCAGCAACAAGTTTATTTTAAAATCATAAGAGATAATTTAAGTAACTCTAAAAAAAGAGAAGAATCAAATGGATTATTGCTTTTTATGCATTATGAAGACCAGGATAATTCTTATTATGCAGGAATAAGAGTAGATGGTGCTGCAGTAATAAAGAAAAAAGAAGAAGGAAAATATTATTTAATGTCCTATAAAAAAATCTTCAAAGGAGAATATAACAGGGAGAAAAATCCAGGCTTATTGCCAAAAAATGAATGGATTGGTCTAAGAACACAAATATTGAATAATGAAGACAATACAATTACTATTAAGCTTTATATAGAAAATAAAGAAAAAAAATGGGACTTAATATTAGAAGCTTTAGACGATGGTTTTACTTATGGCAGATCAGTGATAGATGGAGGAATAAGGACTGATTTTATGGATGTAGAATTTAAAGATTATAAGACTAGAAAATTATAGTAAAAAATTTCTTGCCGAAAGTTCTACTATTAAATAAAGAATATAAAAACCTATTAAATAAATTGCTTCTCTTTTTGTTATCTGCCTGCCAGTTTTTATAAAAATTATAACTAATAATCCAGAAATAAACATAAAAGATCCTGCTATATAAATTAATAATGGATCAAAATCAAACGGATTAATTAAAGCTAATATACCAATAATTAATGTCGCATCAATTATCACAGTTCCAAGAAGATCACCCAATGCTAAAGTATTATGATTTCTTTTTACTGCTTTTATAGAAAAAAGCATTTCAGGCAAACAAACGCCTATAGAAAAGACTACAAGCCCAATTAATAATGGAGGAAAATTTATATCTTCAGCAAACTTAACACCAAATTCAACAGTATAATAAGCAGCAGTCAATAAAAAAGCCAGGCTTATTAATAACAAAAATGAGTTCTTTATATATTTATTTTGATGATCTGTTTTTTTAAATCTACTCCCTTCTATATATAGACTTATAAAGAAAATTATACAGCTTATAATCAGTATTAAACCATCTATCCTCGAAAAATGAGCATCAAAACCCAATAAAACTGGAAGTAATAATAAAATAAGGTAAACAAAATCTTTTCTTAATATCTTGCTTTGAATTGTTAATCCATCCCTTTTGGAAAGTAAAACTACAATTCCAAGCACTAAAGTTAAGTCAGTTATATTTGAACCGATTAAAGTTCCGAGTCCAAGTTCTGGCACGCCTTTTAAAGAAGAAACTATTGAAATAGTTGTTTCTGGAAATACTGAAATTACAGCAACTATAAAAAAACTTATTAAAAACTCAGACATCCTTAATGATCTTGCTAGCCTTGAAGAATAGGTTATAGAATATTCTGCACTTTTTATTAGTAAAAATAACATTATTAAAAATAATAGTAAGTTTATTATCATTATTAATTTCCTCTTTTATAATTATATAATTACATTTTTTTATTAACCTTGCGTTTCCAGATTTTAAAACATAAACTTTTAAATAGTAATAATTATTTTGAAATTTATGGATAAATATGATATAATAATTATAGGGTCAGGCCCAGCTGGATACACTGCTGCTATTTATGCTGTAAGAGCCAATTTAAATGTTCTGATTATTGGTGGGTCAAAACCAGGTGGACAATTAATGATAACAACAGATGTAGAAGATTTTCCTGGTTTTAGAAAAATCCAAGGACCTGAATTAATGAAAAAAATGAGAGAACATACTTTATCATTTGGAGTTAAAATTATTGATGAAGATGTAATATCTGTAGATTTTAAAAAACAGCCTTTCAGATTAAAAACAGATGATAAAGAATTTGAAGCTAAATCTGTAATAATTGCTACTGGAGCTTCTGCAAAATGGTTAAATATCGAATCTGAAAAAAGATTAATTGGAAAAGGAGTTTCAGCTTGTGCTGTCTGCGATGGATTCTTTTTCCGTAATAAAGATGTAGCTATTATAGGAGCTGGAGATACAGCATTAAGAGAAGCACTATACTTGGCAGGAATTTGCAAAACAGTTACAATAATTCACAGAAATGGGGAATTAAAAGCTCAAAAAGTCTTGCAGGAAAGGGCATTTAATACTAAAAATATAAAATTCTTAGCTGATTCAGCAATACAGGAATTTATTGGAGAAAATAAATTAGAATTTGTAAAATTTAAAAATTTAAAAACAAATAAAATCTCAGAATTAAAAGTGGATGGAGCATTTGTTGCAATAGGTCATACACCAAATACTTTATTTTTAAAAAACCAATTAAAATTAGATAATAGTAGTTATATAGTAGTTCATGATAATATAAAAACTTCTGTTGAAGGAATATTTGCAGCAGGCGATGTTCACGATTTTAAATATCAGCAGGCTATAACAGCTGCAGGTGCAGGTTGCATGGCAGCAATGGAATCAAAGGAATTCATTGAAAATCTAAAACATAAGAAATAATTCTATTCTAATTTAAATTCCTTCTGCAAAACTTAGTGAATCTTTGTATCTCTCTTCCCTTACTATAAGTCTATAAACTTTATCAGATATATTTTGTCTTGACTTAATCTCTTTAAAATAATAATATCCAATATCATGAAAATCAGTAATTCCTCCCAAACCCCTTATACTAGATTTATAATAATCAAATAATAACCTGTCTTTTAACAAATCTTCAGGTTTTATTATTTTATCCAATTCTTTAGCTTCAAGTACATTTCTTATATCATCCAGTGTGTAAATTCCCCTCTGCATTTTCATACCAAACATTCTAAATATACCAAATGAGTGGGGAATCTTATCATCCAAAAATAATTGTGCTAAATTTTTATCTATAATTAATCTTCTTGCATAAGGTTCTTCATCTGGTAAAGTTGCAATAGAAATACCTAAAGCCATTGCTAATTCATCTCTAGGAAAAAATTGTTGGGTCAGAAAAAAATTACTAACTCTTTCTAAGCCACCGGATAAATAAGCTTTTTCATCATTTGAATAATTTACATATTCATGAAACATATAACTAACATAAAAGAAAAATATAAAAGCCTATCTAATGGCTACAACCACAGCCAGAATCACAACCATTAGATTTTTTTAAGCTAGCTTTAATTTTAAATCCAGCACCATTTTTATCTTCGATATAATCAATGTTTATATCACTTAATTTATTTAATATCATTGTATTAACATAAAGATCAATTCCATTATTATTTAAAACAATTTCATCACTTTCAACATGGTCAGCAAATTCTAAAGTATAACTTAATTCATCTCTACAACAGTCACCACCAGAACTAATGCCTAAACGTAATCCACAATCAGTTTTATTCTCTTCTTTCATAAATTCTTTTAATTTTACAACAGCATTATCACTTATTATAAATTTCTTTTCTTCTTTAGGAGTATTTGCAACAGCTTCATTTAATTCGTTCATCATATTGTCTAATGTTTCTTCTGGCATTCCATGGCTTAAGCATCCTTGTTCGATAGTTTCATAAGGATTAACACCGCAACCAACACAATGCAAACCATAACCAATCATTATTTCTGCTAAAAAGGGATATTTTGCAATAACTTCCCCAATAGTCATATCTTTAGTTAAAATTTCTGTTTGAGTTTCAGTCTTTTCCATAAAAATTAAAAGTTCACAATAGTTAATAAATGTTTTTATTTTCTTTTCAATATATAAGTAATGTTTACTATTTGGTCACTACCTTCAAGAAAACAATCTATTATTTTATCTTTGACAACATATTTTGTAACCTTTTGCCCTCATGTATATTGATTATTTCATTTTTAGAAAGCGACATGCCACCTTCAAGAGCTTCAAGTTTATTATTTTCTCCATCAAATATTATCTTAGTATTTTTCTTTATCATCTTATTTCATCTAAATCTCATCCTTATATCTATTTCTGGATTATTTTCTATAAATAACTAAAACATCTTCATCCGTACCTTTAGATTTTCTAGCATTATCAAATAAACTAAAACTTAATTCCATAAAAGCCTCAGAATCAATTAAACCAGGATTATGGATTAAAATTAAATCTTTAGTATAACCAACTACAGGAACAAAATGTCCTAGATATCCTTTTTGTGGAATTCCCTTTATTACATTCCAGTCCAGTAAAACAATTGGCAAACTTTCTTCAGTAACATAATTTAATAATTCATTTAATTCAATTGTTTTTTCATTTAATTCTACACCTAAATTTTTAGCATTTTCAAATAATTTATTAGATTCTTCAACACTATTTAAATCTCCATAATTCTTATAAAAATCAGCATCAAGATTAGAAACGTCCAAAGTTAATGTTTTCGAAAGAAATTTAGTTTTAAATCCTAATTTTATAGCACCTATTGCCAATTTAATTGTAGAAACACCTTTCCCCTCTTTTGTTTCAGCTGCTTCCTCAATAGTTTCTATGTCATAATCTTTCTCCAGATAATTAAGAACCATTCTTAATACAGTTGGTCCACAATTAAGTCTTGTTGTCTGTTTATGAAAAGGAACCTCTAATTTCATACAATTATTATGAAAATAAAGCTTTAAAAATATTTCTCTATATTAACTTAATTTCAATTTAAATTTAATACTATACTTTTAATTCTTGTCATTGCTTCTATACTATATTTAATACCCTGTGTTCCCAATCCACTATTTTTCACACAGCTAAATGGCAGATTATCTGGTCCCCTGTCACTTTTCCCATTTATCTGCACAGTTCCAACATTTAGTTTAGAAGCAATATTAAAAGCATCATTAATATTATTTGTAAAAATAGAAGCTTGCAGTCCATATTCTGAATCATTTACAATTTTTATAGCTTCATTTTTATCTCTTACTCTTATTATAACAGCAACAGGCCCAAATTGTTCTTCATAATAAATCCTGCACTTATTATTTATATTATCTAATACAATAGGACCAATGAGATTATTTTTTCTTGTTTTAAAAAGCAATTGTTTTGCTCCATTTTTATTTGCATCATCAACTAATTCTTGTATATAATCAACAGCTTTTTTATTAATTAAACAGCAAATATTTGAATTATCCTCAGGTTTCCCAACTTTTAATTTCTCAGCTTCTTTAACAAACTTATCAGAAAATTTATTTCCAATATTGCCAACAGCAATAATTCTTTTAATAGCAGTACACCTCTGTCCTGAATAAGAAAAACAACCGCTAATACATTCCTTAACTGCTAAATCCAAGTCAGCATCTTCCAGTATTATAGCAGCATCTTTTCCACCCAATTCTAATAATAAAGGTTTCATCACAGCTAAACTAGAAATACGCTTTCCAATTTCAGTGCTTCCAGTAAATGCAACCATATCAACATCTTTATGACTTACTAAATAATCCCCAATTTGTGAACTGTTTCCAGTAACTATATTTAAAACTCCGGGAAGCAAACCAGCTTCTAAAAATAGTTCAGCACAATAAATAACACTGATTGCTCCTTGTGCGCTTGGTTTTAATATTACAGAATTACCAGATATTAATGCTGGTGCAACTTTACTATAACTAAGGTTAATAGGATAATTAAACGGGCTTATTGCCAAAACAACACCAAAAGGAACCCTATTTACAAAAGCAGTTTTTCTTTTTTCATTTTTATAAAAACATTGTCCTTCAACTATTTCTCCAGAGATCCTTAATCCTTCTTCAGCAGTATATTTAATTAAATCAGCAGTTCTTTCAACTTCATTAATAGCAGCAGATTTTGGTTTTGCTATTTCTTTCATCAGAATTTCAGCAATAATTAGTTTATTCTTTAACATTAAATCAGCAGCCTTATGTAAAATTTCAGCCCTTTTATTTACAGGAATTTCTTGCCATTGTAATTGCGAACTTTTTGCAATCTTAAAAACTTCATCAATCTCTTTTTTACTTACATCCTGTATTTTTCCAACTAAACTATTGTCTACAGGATTTAAAACACTAATAAACTTATTTGAAACCGATAATTGCCACTTTCCATTGCTTAAATATTTATAATTATTTCCTTCTTTTGTATATTCAAATGGCATAATGAAGTTTTACACTAATACAATTAAAACATTTAGTTTCACTTTATAATAGTAATCTATTGATATCCATAAATCTTTTATATTATTTAATAAAACAATTTAATGTGAAAAAAGAGATTAAAGAAAAAATAAAAAAAATAATCAGGAATAGCTTCAAGGATTTACTAAAAATATTACCAATATTCTTTATAGCAATTATAATTAGTGTTATAGCAGAATTAAACATTCCGGATGACATAATTCAATCAATATTAGGTAAGAATTTAATAACTTCAATTTTAGTTGCAACAACAGCAGGAATTATATTACCATTTCCGCAATATGCATCTTATCCATTTGCTTCTTTTTTATACAACAGCGGCGCATATTTGGGTGCAGTTTTTGCATTTATAGCAGGAGAAGTTTTCATTGGCAATTTATTCGAAGATTATTTAGAAATAAAATATTTCTCATTAAGATTCTGGTTAATGAGATTTGTAGTTAGTTTTGTATTAATATTTGGGGGCGCATTATTGTTGCAATATTTACTATGAACATAGAACTAATATTAACAAAATCTTTAGAAGAGTTTATACATATTTTGCCATTTTTAGTTACAGCAGTAATTTTCGGAAAAGTAATAGAAACATTTATGCCTGATAAAGTTGTTAAGAATTTTCTAGGAAGCAACCATAGCGGAATATTGATCGGCACTTTCTTGGGCTTAATAAAACCAGGTCCTCTTTATGTTACTTTACCAATATTAAATGGTTTCATGAAAAAAGGAATGAGCTTTGCTGCACTAGCTGCTTACTTAACAAGTGAATTAGTTGGAGGATTATTCAGGTTTTTCTTGGAAGTTGGTTATTTTGGATGGAAATATTCAGTTCTAAGAGTTATTATAACTCTAATAATGTCAATATTGACTGGTTATGTATTTTTAATATTTGAAAGAAGAGGATTTTTCAAAAAGAGATTAGAAATGCCAAAAGAAGATGATTTAAAAAATTTAAAGAAAAAGGAAATAGAAAAAATTAAAAAATTCAAGAATAAAGAATACAAGAAAATTAAAAATATAAAAAAAGATATGGGAATAAAGTAGAATTATTACAAAATAATAGTAAAACAACATTTATTAACAACATCTTTCTATAATATTATAGAGGTATTTAACAAATGGGATTTTTTTCTAAAAAAACAGGAATTTTTACTTTAGTTATTGCTCTAATAGGCGCATCTATAGGGGGAACAGTCGCAATTCAGAAAAATTCACAGCAGGCACAGGCTGCAGTTACAGCAACGCAGAATTCACAGCAGACACAGACCCAAAAAAAACCTTTAGATAAAACAAAATTAGCAGCATTAAGACAGAATTTAGCACAAAAAAATTTAGAGTTTAGAGAAATAAATCTAGGATTAACAAATTTAAAAATAGATGCAGCTGCACTTAATGAAGCATTAAATGAATTTAATAAAGGAATAGAAAATACAAGAAAAGAAATAGTTGCATTGCGTGATAGAGGAGAAGAGATTAGTAAAGAGGATGAAGTGGCAGCACTGAAAGGTTGGATATTTAATAAAGGTAGTGGAAGGTTAACAAAGGTTAAAGCTTTATCAAGGCAATTAGAAGAAAATATAAACTCATTAAAAATAAAGTATGCAAAATATAAATCTAACATACCTGATACATTGCAAAGTTTTTTAGAACCCAGAATTGGAGAAATGCAAAAATCAGCAAAAAATATCAAAGTTTCAATAGATACAGTAGGACAACAACTAAGATAGTTATTTTTTCAAACTTACTTTGGCTTGTACCATCTGATGCATTCTTTTCAAAAATTCTTGTTTTTCTTCAATTTTTAATATATCAGAATATCCTTCCAAAACTAAATTTAAGGCAAATGGCGTTGGAATCTCAGTATTTATCTCTTTGATTTTTATTTTTCCATCTTCAATTAATTTAATTATTTCAGTTGCATTTTCAATATCCATTAAATCTTCCAGAACTTCTCTCCTTGCTTCTTTTAATATACAAAAATCTTCACTTACTCTTTTAACAGCACTCATTAATATCATAGAACTTACTTGTTGTCTTCCAACCCTTTTTGTATGTCCTTTATAATTTCTTAATATCATAAATGACCTGGCAGCACAGTGTCTGAATCTTCTTTTTAATACTTCACTTTTGTCTATAGCCAGACTAAGTAAACTCCTTAATTCTTTAGATTTTATTAATTTTAATGCTTGTAAAACATTAATTTTTTTATCAGCAGTTACATAAAAACCATTATCATTAATGCCAATCTCAACATCCCTATGCTGGCTTCTGCCAATTGCAAATGCCAAAGCTCTGCTCAATACATCATTAACACGTCTACCATATAAACTATGAAATATTATTAAATGTTTATTGTCTTCGTCTCTATAATGTTCTATAATTAAATTCTGATGGTTTGGAATATCTTGGTATTTATATTGATAAAAGAAATAATTGTAAACTGCTTCTGCAGTATTATTCTTAACATATAAATAACTTTTAATAAATTCCAGAATTTCATTTTTATCTTTTTTATTTTTAAATCTGTCAAGCATCAATTTCCTGAATCTTTGTATTTCTAAAGCTAAATCAAAACTCAATGGAAGCATTTCACTAAACCAGCTCGGAATAGTAGGTTTTCTGCCTTCAGCAGATTTTACTTGTGCAACCATTCCTCTTGAAAATTTAAATTCATAAGTATTGCCACCTAAAACAAATATATCTCCTGGCTTTAATTTTTCCAAAAACCCTTCATCAATATGACCTATATTTTGTTCTCCTATTTTTACAGTTACAAAAGTCTCATCTGGAATAGTTCCAATATTTGTCATATAAATCACTCTTGTAAGTTTTCCCTTTTTGCCAATTTTTCCTTCATTTTTCCATATCTTTGCATAAATATATCTATCTTCTAAAGATGCAAATTCTCCAGCAAGATAACTTAAAACTTCATTAAAATCTTTTTCAGTAAGGTTTGTATAAGGATAACTATTTCTTATTACATCATATAATTCTTTTACATCCCAGACTTGTTCCAAAGCCATTCCTATAATCTGCTGTGCAAGAACATCTAAACAATTAGTAGGAATGTGTATCTTATCAATTCTTCTTTCCAATGCTAATTTCATCATGACACTACATTCAATTAAATCATCCCTGTCAAGAACAATTATTCTGGCCTTTGTAGTTTCATGAAGACCATGTCCTGAACGTCCTGCTCGCTGCACCATACGGGCAATAGATTTTGGACTCCCTAAACAAATTACTAAATCAATATAACCAATATCAAGCCCCATTTCTAAACTAGTTGAAGAAACTATAGCTTTTAGTTTTCCTTTTCTTAATGCATTTTCCATTGCAAACCTATGTTCCTTACTTAAAGAACCATGATGTGCGCCAATCAGACTGGATACTTGATCTTCTTTTCCTTCTGCTTCAATTATTTCTATATACTTTTTAGGAAAATGAGTTTTCAGGTGATGCACAACCCTTTCAGTAGCGCTTCTTGTATTTGTAAAAATTAAAGTTGTTTTATGTTCATGTATTAACTTATCTATAAGTTTGTACATTTCTTTATTCATAATATTAAAAGAAGTGGTCACTAAATCATCAACTGGACTAATAACTTCTAAATCTAGATTCTTATTAAATCTTGCATCTATTATTTTACATTTCCTATTAGGTCCAACTAAAAATTTTGCCACTTCCTCTAAAGGAGCTATTGTTGCAGACAATCCAATTCTGCACATACCGGGGCTAATGTAATTTAAGCGTTCTAAAGATAAACTAAGATGTGTTCCCCTTTTATTCTCTGCCAAACTATGTAATTCATCAATTATGCACCATTCTGCATTTTTTAAATAATTTCTAAATTTAATCGATGTTAAAAGTATACCTAAAGATTCAGGTGTTGTTATCAAGATATGTGGGGGTTTTGCAAGCATTTTAGCTTTTTCAGATTGGGTTGTATCTCCAGTTCTTACAGCAACTCTTATTCCTAAATCTTTACCCGCAATTTCTTCAATTTCTTTTAAAGGGGTAATTAAATTTACAAAAATATCATTATTCAAGGCTTTTAAAGGAGAAACATAAACACAATAAACTTTATTCTCTAACAGATTTTTTTCATTCAAATCAACGAGCTCATTTAATATTGCTAAGAAGCTTGCTATTGTTTTCCCAGATCCTGTTGGTGCTGAAACCAGTATATTATTTCTTGAATGAACTTCCATAACACCAAACAATTGTGGCAAAGAAAAATCCTTGAATTTTGAAAAAAACCATTTTTTAATATAAGAATGTAATAACTGTTTTATATCCTCTGAATTATCTGGTTTTTGCTTTATTTCTATCATATTTACTAATATTTTAGAACAATTTATAAATCCTGCGTGTAAAAATGTCCAATGCGTCCAGTGCCTTAATTACTTTAATATAGCAACCACATAAATTTTTAGGTGTTCTAATAATTAACAATAACCTTTCTTTCTAAAGGGTTACCAATCATAAATATGAGTTTTTTATTTAAAACAACCTTTGAAAATTCAGGGGGCAAATAACGCAAAACATTCTTCATATCTAATTCTTTTATTGGTTTAGGTTTTAATCTAAGCAATAGTTCATTCAAGTGAAGTTCTAAATAATTAACAGTTTGGTCAATAAGCATATTTCTAACTTTACTTAACTTCATTGCATTTAAAGGTATTAAATAATAACCGTTTCCAGAAGAATTAGATCTTATTTCGCCTTCTGATCTTGAATAAAAATTTCTTACATTATAAGTTTCTAAATTTAAAAAGGGAATATTATACAGATAATTTCTTTGCAATTCTTCTTTAATGCCGTAAAATTGGATATTATCTCTTTGTAATACAGCTTTGCCATTAAATTCAAAACTCAGGCATATTCCTTCAATTCTATTTAATCCATTTACTCCATTAGAATTTATTTTAATTATTCCCTCTTTAACATCTTTTGTTTTATTTACTGCCCTTATGCCAAACTTGACAAAAAATTCTGCTTGCATAAAAAGAATAGAATAACAAAATATTTAATATTTTCTATTTATTATCACTATATAATTAAAAAAATAAATCTTCCTCATCAACTTTATTTGTTCTTGATACATTTCCTTTTACAATATAAAACCTGTTTCTCAGACTATTAAAATTATTCATTATTTTAGGAATATTATTATTAAATTTTAATTTTAAGTCTATAGAATTTGCTCTTATTTTATATAAATAAAGTAGTTCATTAAGAAGTTTATGTATTTCATCACAATGGGCTAATGGTGCATCAAATTGAGTAGTCATTTTAAAACTATTACCATAACTATTCTTGATTTTAACTAAAGAATCTTTAAAATTTTTAGATTTTGGGATTAACTTTTCTTCAAAAACGATAGTCATCCATCCATGGTTTGATAATATCCTTTCAGCTTGTTTACTTTCACTTTGTAATTTTAAATTATTTAATTCTTTCTCCAAGTCTATTAATTGTGATTCAGCAAGTTCTAAAGGTGTTTCCATAAATAAAGAATAGTGAAATTAATATTTAAAGGTTATTGTAAAATTAAATATATTTCATTGTAGAATCAAAACTAATTAAAATTGGTTCTTTTTTATTCTTTGCATAGACCTCAACTAGTTCAGTGGTTTTAGTTTCTAAAAGAGAAACAATAGTAATTTCTTGATCTGAATCTCTAAATCTTTTAGATAAATCATGAATTGTAGGTATAGATATATCAATTGGTACTCCAAAAGTATCATGTTTATAACCCGTTATGCTTATAAAAGTAACAAAATAACATCCTAAACTTCTAAATCCGTTTTGTTTTAATCTTGTTATTAATTTTTCATCAGCCATAAGATTAAACAGCCTAAAAAGATTTATAAATTTAACTAATAACTTCTTCCAAATCTGCAAATAACTTTAGCTTCATTTCCACAATTAGCACACATTTCTCCATATAAAGGATTCTTTTCCAAATCAATATTCAGACTTTTAACACCTTCTAATTTTTCTTTTATTTGTTCTTCACATTCAGTTCTGTCACACCAGTTAATCTTGACAATTTTCTTGTCTTTAATAGCATCAGAAAATTCCTTGAAATTTTTAACTTCTTTTATATTTGATTCTAAGAATTTTTTAGAATTTTCATATAAATCATTATGCATTTTATCTAACAATAATGGAATTTCTTCTTCTAACTTATTTATATTAACTATTTTCTTCTCACCACTATGTCTTAAAACCAGAACAACTTGATTCTTCTCCAAATCTCTTGGTCCTATTTCTAATCTTAATGGAATTCCTTTCAATTCCCATTCATTATATTTCCATCCAGGGGTATAATCTTCTCTTTCATCTAAAATTGGATTATATTCTTGTAACAATTTCTTAAGTTCATTCGATTTTTGCAAAACTTCTTTTTTACTTTGCTCAAATAAAATCGGAATTATAACAATCTTATTCTCACTTAATCTCGGGGGCAATACTAAACCTTTATCATCAGAATGTATAGCAAACATAACCCCAAGCATTCTGGTTGAAATTGCATAGGTAGATTGGTAAACATAATCCTCTTTAGAATTTTCATCTAAAAACTTAATATTATAAGCCTTAGCAAAATTTTGACCATCATCATGATAATCTGGCCCTTGTATTGCTCTTCCATTAGGTAACAATAATTCAATAGAATAAGTTGCAACAGCCCCTGCAAATTTCTCCTTATTAGTTTTCTTTCCTATAAAACTAGCTAAAGCCATATAATCTTTTAAAAAATTATAATAAATATTCAAAATTTTCTCCTTATCTTCATTTAATTCTTCAGGATTAGAATAAGCATTATGACCTTCATTCCATAAAAATTCCCTGCCCCTTAAAAAAGGCACTGGATGTTTAAATTCCCAACGAACAACATTATTCCATTGATTAAGTTTTAAAGGCAAATCTTTATGGCTTCTAATCCATTTTGAATAAGAATCATACATTATTGCTTCAGAAGTAGGTCTGACAGCCAGTCTTTCATTTAATTTAGAATTTCCAGAATGAGTTACCCAGGCAACTTCAGGAACAAACCCTTCAACATGCTCACTTTCCTTTACTAAAAGACTTTCAGGAATAAATAAAGGAAAATAACAATTCTTAATTCCAATATTCTTAAATTCCTTATCAATAATATGAATTATTTTTTCCCAAATTTGATAAGATCCAGGCTTATACACTATACATCCAGAAACAGCACTATAATCCGCCAATCCTGATTTAATAATTAACTCTTGATACCATTCAGAAAAATCTTCATTCTTTTTTATAGTCATTCCTTTTGAATCTTTATTTTGCATAACCTTAAGTTATAAAAGTATTATATATAGTTTATTATTAGGCTACAGCACTTCGCAAACCTTATATTTTTTTCCAAATGTTTATTTTTATGACAATTTCAAATAATAGACTATTGCTATATAAAAATTTAGAACAAATAATAGGCAATACAAAATTAAATAGTATAAAACTACCAAACAACAATAGATTATTATTAAAAAGAGAATGTGATAATCCATTTGGAAGCCATTATGATAGAGTTTATCTTGGATTGTTTAAGTACTATGAAAATTTAGGTTTAATAAATCCCGAAAGAAAAGTTTTAGAAACAACTTCTGGAACTGCAGGTGCATCATTTGTTGGAATTGGAAAAGAATTAGGTTACAAATGCCATGTTGCAATACCTAAAGGAGTAGACCGAGCCATAATAGATTTAATAGCGATCAATGGAGAAATATATTTTACTCTGGAAGAGGATTATATTAATGGTTTTCCAAGATTTCTAAAAGATTTTCTCCCAAGAAATAAAGATTTTATGTTTTTAAATCATTCAATGGGAGAAAAATGTGGTTCAGCATATACAAATAATGAAACTACTCTTTCATCATTAGAAGGAATAACTAAAGAAGTTTTAGAAACTGAAATAAAAATAGACTTTTATATACCTGCTGTCGGAAATGGCTCAACAATTTTAGGGCCAGGAAGACTTTTAAAAAATTTATCCCCTGAAACAAAAATAATTGCTTTTGAATCATTTCAATCAGCAGTAGCTTACGATCAAATAAACCCAGGTAAATATAAAGAAGAATTTGGAATAAATCCAGGAACTTTACCAAAACATAAATTAAGAGGCACAAGTTATCAGGGAATAGAATTCCCCCATATTAAAAATTCTGTAAATATAAAACTTATCGATGAAGTAATATTAGTGAGTGATAAATATATTGATAAAAATTATTTTGAATTAACTAAAAGAAAAGATACTAAATCAATGCCACATTGGGATACAGAAATTGGGAGTGAATTCGGAAGATCAACAAGAGCAGGAATTCAGGCAGCTTTAGAAATTGCAAAAAAAGTAGATGGAAAGAATTTATTAGTTATTGCATATGATAAAGCAGATAGATATAATGACTATTAAATAAGGGGAATAAATCTAAACTTCATCTTACCATCATACTCATTCATTATTCTATCAAAATCTTCAGCAAACCCATAATTAACAGCCGCAGTTCTTACGCCTTGCCTATTACAATAATACAATAATTGTGGCTTAACAATTTTTTTATCTAACCGATTATATTTTTTGATATTTCTTGAAGTTTTAATAAAAGATTTCAGAGCATAATAATACATTTCTAATCCAATACTTAATAAAAGAGCATTATTGATGAAAATATAAGTATCTAATTTATTATGCACATCATAATTAACAGAGTAAAAACCGCCAATACCTAAACCAATCAAAGGAATTCCATGCCAACCCAATCTAATTGGAGAAACTAATTTTTCTAATGTTCTAATTTTCATACAATAAAGAATTAGTATATCTTTTTAGATCTAATTAATTAATTTAAAATAAACTCTTTTTCTCCCTTTTCCTTTGTTTTCTAATGAATCCAAAATTAAGCCTTTAATTTCAGAAGTGTTTTTAATATGACAACCACCACAAGGTTGAGTATCAATTCCATCTATATCTATGATTCTAAGTTCATTTAAACCTTCATAATTGTTTTCAGAAGCTAATTTACTAAGTTTTTCAGCTTCTTCTTTCGATGCAAAACTTATTTTTACATCTTTATTCTTATTAAATTCCATATTAGCTTTTTCTATATAAGAATTGATTTTTTCCCTATCAAAATTCTCCAATCCAAAGTCAACCCTGCTTTTATCTTCTCCAAGTTGATTCCCAGTAATTAAAGCCCCACTTTCTTTATGTAAAACACTACAAAGGATGTGTGTTGCTGTATGCATTCTCATTAATCTATATCTTCTTTCCCAGTTGATAACACAAGATACCTTATCTCCTTCCTTTAGTCCAATTCTATCAACTTCATGGCTTATTTCACTGTCAAATTTACCAACAAATACTACATTATATTCTATGTTATTATAGATTATTTTGCCAGTATCATGAGGTTGTCCTCCAGAAACAGGATAAAAAGCAGTTTTGTTTAAAATAATGTATTTTCCATCTTTTACAGAAATTATATTAGCATCAAATTCTTTCAAATAACAATCTTTCAAATATAAAGCTTCTGTCACATAAAAGAAACAATCAGATAATTCTTAAAGTTTATGAATCCAAAAAGAAATGTTTAAATATCTAAAGATTCTAAGCTTATCTATAAAAGAGATGATAAAAGATGGGTCTGATAATTTATAAAAATATAAGAGGTAAAAATTGTTAGCTGATTTAGATTTAATTTACAATATAAGTTCTTCAGAAACAATTATATCTGTAGATTTACAAGGAAATATTTTATCATGGAATAAATTTGCTGAAACTCTTTTAGGTTATACTTCAGAAGAAGTTTTAAATAAATTTATACCCATAATATCGCAGCAATCCTTATTCGAGTTAGAACATTTAATTAATAAAACAAAAAATGGAGAATATTGTTCTTTCAGGACATGTAAAAAAAATAAATTTGGAGAAGAATTAGATTTAATATTCATTGTAAGTCCAATATTCAATAATTCTAATATTATAGGCGCATCAATAATAATAAGAAAAACAAATTTGCTGAACACGTGTTATCTTCCGGTGATGGATATGCAAAAAGAACAAAAAAGAAAGTTCCCGGAAATAAGAGATTTGATGATAATTAATTTAGAAAAGCAAAAAACAATAAATCAGCTTGCAAATGACTCTGGAATAAATTGGAGAACAGTAGAAAAGCATTTGACTTATCTAATAGGTAAAAAAATAGTTGAAGAAATTAAAAGTTCAAAATACATAAGAATTTTCGAATTAACTGAAAATGGAAGGAAATATTATGAAACTTTAGTTTTAAAACAGCAGATAAAATATGTGAAATCAGAATGAATGTTTTAATGTTTGGTTGGGAATTTCCGCCATATAGCTACGGTGGTTTAGGAGTGGCTTGCGAAATTCTTACAAAAGGTCTTGTTAAGAATAAAGTTAAAGTTAAATTTGTTGTTCCGTATTCTGGGAAGAAAAAACCACAGCATTTAGAATTAATAAGCACAAATAAAGAAAATATAGAAATTAATTTTGTTGATTCTTTAATTCATGAATATATAAATGAAAATGATTATGAAGGAAAACTAAGAAAATTAAATGAAGAAATAAGATCATTATACGGAATTAATTTATATAAAGAAGTTTATAGGTACAGTCAGGCAGCAAAAGAAATAGCACTAAATTCTGATTATGATATTTTACATTGCCACGATTGGATGACTTACTTGGCTGGAATAAATGCTAAAAAAATAAGCAAAAAACCTTTAATAATTCATATTCACAACACAGTATTTGACAGGTCTAAAGAAAATCCTTCAGTACATGAATACAATATTGAGAAAGCAGGTTTTGAAAATGCAGATCATATTATTGCAATAAGTAACAGGATAAAAGAAACATTGATTCATAATTACGGAATTCCAGATTCAAAAATCTCTGTTGTGCATTGGGGAATAGACCATGAAAATGAGTTTTATAATCAAAAAAATCCAAAAAAATTCCAGAATAAAATTGTTTTATTCGCTGGCAGGGTAACATCACAAAAAGGACCAGATTATTTTATTGAAGCAGCTAAAAAAGTTCTTGATAAATATAAAAATGTAAGATTTGTAGTTGTAGGAAATGGAGACATGCTTCCAAAAGTAATTAATAGGTCAATAGAATTAGGAATTTCTAATAAAATAAATTTTACTGGCTGGTTAAATCAAAAAGATGTTTTCAAAGCTTTCAAAATTGCAGACTTGTTTGTTATGCCATCTGTCTCAGAACCATTTGGTTTAGTTGCTTTAGAGTCAATTAAGAATGGCACCCCAGTTATAGTTTCAAAACAATCAGGAGTTAGTGAAGTCTTGAATAATTGTCTTAAAGTAGATTTCTGGGATACAAATGAATTAGCTAATAAAATTATAAATGTATTAACTAGAGAAAATTTATATAATGAATTAAAATCAAAAAGTGAAGAAGAAATAAAAAATTTTAATACAGATAAAACTGCTAAAAAAACAATAGATATCTATAGGAAGATTTTAAAACTTTAATCTTATTTTTTCTTTAATCTGGGCAAATTATAAATAATATTGTATCTCCTGACTATTTCATTAATATCATTTTTTATATTTTCTTCTAAATTAAAATCTAATATTAAATTCTTTGTGTTATTTGGCGCTGAACCTATTATGGAAAGATTAAATTCTTCTAATGTTAATTTATATATCCATGTTCTTTTTTCTTTTGAATATTTTAATTCTCCACCAAAGATTCTAGTTATATTAGGTTTCAAAAAATCTCTGACTTGGCTTTCTCTATAACCTCTAAAAAATGAACTAACGCCAAGATGATATAATAAACTTTCATTAGCCATATAAGTTATTTCAGTTCCAGGAAATTCGTCTTTTATCCCTTTTGTTGTCCTGATTTTTGGTATTTTGGGCATAGACCCATCATAAGTTCCAATTATTGTTTCTTGTAGAAATTCTTTTAACTTCATTTCCTCAGGTTTATTTCTATTAAGAAATTCTTCCAGTTTAGCAAAACCATAAACTTCATACAAAAATTGTTTAATTTTATTATTTTCCATAAACAAACAATAATAGAAAATTTCTTAAAGCTTCTCTCTGAAAGTTCTTTTAAAATCAAGTCTTTTAGGATTTTTATAAGCCCTAATATAAACTTCTCCATTGAATTTATGCAATGAATACATATTTTCCTGAAAATGATCCACGCTTATTGAAATTGGTTTATTAAAATATTTATCTGGAATACTTTTCATGAATTCTATAGATATTGGATCTTCCCTTGTAATTTCACTAGGTAAATTCTTTTCTTTATTAGGAATATAATTTTCTATAATTATTTTAGATTTATATTGCTCGATAGGTTGATTAACCCAATATCCATTGCCAATAATATTAAGATAAGACAAAACATCAACAAGCAAACCATTGATATCTATAATTGTATTACTATCTAATTTTCTTACTAAATCTTTTTCTAATTCATTTTTTAAATCAAATCCTAAAACTAACCTTTCAATTAAAAACTCTAAAGTTTGTACATTTTTTATTCTAGGAGAAAAACCATCAAGCATTGAACAACCCAAATTCCTACCATTATTTATTTTTTCTTCTCTTTCATAATCAATAATTTTTTCTTCTTTTAGTCCTTCAAAATTCATTAAAATTTTAGAAAAACCATCAGTTTCATTCCCAAATAGAAAAGAACCAATATCAACTTGTATTACCTTATCTAATTGAAATTCTTCCAATTGTAAATCTTCTTTACAAAAATTTCCTTGGAGCCAATATTCAATTTTTCCATTATAATTCTTTACATCCAATACAAAAAATGAGCCAATCTCTCTTCTATTAGGATCTTCTACTAATTTTTTCAATATTATATTATGTATTTCTAATGCTTTATTTTCTAGTGCCATTTTAATAATTAAGGAATATATTGAGATTATAATATTTATACCAGACATATATGGTTATATTTTATTAGCAGCAGAATTAATTAATTTTATTTCAGATTTAATCAAATGTTCCCCAACAGTAGAAGGACTTAATTTTAATTCATGAGCAATTTGTTTTATAGTGGTTTTTCTAGGGATTTTATAATATCCGGATTTATGGGCTAATACAAATATTTTCTCTTGTTGTTTAGTAAGCAGAGGTTGATAAAAATTTACTTCTCCGATTGATAAAATCTTAAGTTTCCCCAATTTAGATAATTCTTTTCTCATTCTCTCTATAGAATATTTTTCAACAACACCAACATGCCAGAATTCATATCCATCATAAACAGTATGTAAATCGATAAAAAAGCCATTATTCTCTTGTATTATATTTTGTATATAGCTTTTTTGGTGTAATACTACTATTAATATATTTTTAGTTCTTTCAATCTCTTTTACTAATTTGTAATATCTTGAATTATTAAGATAAGATTTAATTTTATCAAAGTATTTTGAATCTCCAGAAATATGATACAAATATTGTTTATCTTTAGGATTTTTTGACTGTATGTCTATAACAGAGATATAATGTTTAGGAAAATCAATGCTTAATTTAGTTTCTTCACAATTATTATGCTTGATCTTAAAGCTGAATCTGTACATAAATATTCTAAAACATAATAAGTATAAAAACTATCCTAATAATAACCATTTCCAGACAGGAACAATTTTTATATTTTTATTTTTAATTCTTATAATTTCTTCATAATCATAAGTTAATATAAGCCCATTTTTTAAGCCAAATTTCTTCATAGCTTCAGTTAAACCATTTAATTCCATTTCTTTATTTTTTTCATTTAAATCATAACATACCTGTATCGCTTCAGTTATCTTAATCCCATTTCTTATAATAAAGTCACATTCTCCTTTATTAGAAAAATAAAATATTTCATTTTCCCTTCTTTTTAATTCAATAAATATAATATTTTCTAAGAATTTACCATTATTTTCTGAAAATCTAAAACCAATTTCTGATATAAATCCACTATCAATACAATAGACTTTTCTTGGATTTTGTATTTGTTTCTTAACAGAAAAATCAAACTTATTTACAAAAAAGAAAAGAAAAGATTTTTCAAAAGTGTCTAAAACAGACTTTACAGTAGATAGATTTTTAATCTGTATTATTTTAGATAAAGCTCTAATACTTAATTCATTTGCAACATTTGAAAGCAGATAAACTGATATTTCCTTAATAGGTTTCTCAAGATTTCTGTTAAACCTTTTTATAATATCTCTATAAATAATATTTTCATAGTTCTCTTTTAATAATCGCTTATCATCATCTAAAACAACTTTAGGAACGCCACCAGATAGTGTAAAATTAGAGAATTCTCTTCTTAAATCTGCCTGTTGCTTTATATCAATTTTCCAGTTTTCTAAATTTATTTTTTTTGCATTTAAGTATTCTATAAAACTAAACGGATATAAGTTTATATTTATTGATCTTCCAGTTAAAACTGTTGAAATTTCCTTGCTTAATAATTTAGAATTTGAACCAGTTATAAATACTTGATGTTTTTCTTTTATTCTATTTATCCATTTCTCCCAACTATTTGTTTCCTGAATTTCATCCAAAAACAAATAACAATTTTCTTTATAATATTGTTCGTTTAAAAAATCAAGAATTTTTTGAAAATCTTCTACAGAAAAATCTATCAATCTTTCATCATTAAAGTCAACATACAAATAATTTTTTTCATTTAACTTTAACTTATTTTTTATTATATACAATAATGTAGATTTACCAGATCTTCTCAAGCCTGTTATAATAATTGGCAATTTTAAATGTATAAAAGACAAGACTTTTTCCGTTATTTCTCTATCAACAAATTCTTTCTTTTGTCCAAAATCCTTTTGTTGTTCAAATAGCACATAGTATAATCTTTCTCGCTCCATGATAATAATCATATAAAGTAATATTTAAAGCTTTCTAAAGTGATACAATTTTTGTAACAGTTTTTGGCTAAAGTGATACAATTTTTATAACACTTATACAGACAGCAAATTTAAAATAATTCTAAATATTCTCTATTTCTGTTAATATTTCTTTCATTCTTTTTAAACTAAATTTGTAAGCAATATTGCCTATGAAGATCAAAAATGCAGTAATAATTAACCCAGTAATGAAATAATTTTTCTTAAGCCAAATAAAAGTCCCAATAAAGCCAAGTGATCCTGTAGTGATTAATATTAAAAATGTATTAGCTTTTTGTGATTCATGTTGATATTGCAAATCCAGTTTATTCTTCTTTATTTCCTGTTTATCCATTTTCAGTCCACAAATATTAAAGCAAGCCCAATACCTGCCAAAGTAAAAGCAAAGATTAACTGAAATAATCTCCCATTAGAATTTACTCCAACTGCTGCACCAGACCCCATAAAAAAATGCCACCAGTTATCTTAAAAAATTCCCTCCAGTTAAACTTTTTTACATGTTGTACTTCTTGAACCCTATTTATATTAAAATAATTAAAGTTTATAAGCCTTTGTAGAAATATTTACAAAAATTGTAAATTAATTGCCATAAGAATATCTTTAAATAAAAACTAATTCATTAATTAAACATGGTAAATGTATGTTTTTATTTTCAAGTCCATCAGCCATTCAGAATAAGAAAATATTCTATATTTGATATTGAAAATAACCACGATTATTTTAATGAAAAAAACATTTTAAAATTAAACAATGAAGCAATTCTAAGAAAAGTTTCGAACAAATGTTATTTACCAGCAAATAAAATAATGTTAAAGTTATTGGAAAATCATCCAGAATTCAAAATCAGTTATTCAATAACAGGCACAGCATTAGAACAATTCGAAAAATATTATCCAGAAGTTATAGAATCATTCCAAAAATTAATTGACACAAAAAGAGTAGAACTATTATCAGAAACTTATTATCATTCATTATCTTATTTATACAGCAAAAAAGAATTCTTAGATCAGATAAATATGCATAGTAAAAAAATAAATAAATTATTCAATATAAAACCCCAAGTTTTCAGAAATACAGAGCTAATTTACAATAATGAAATCGCAAAATTTATAGAAAATTTGAATTATAAAGCAATTTTGGCAGAAGGTTGGGAAAATTATCTTAATAATCGTTCACCAAATGTAATTTATTCACCAATAGGTTGCAATCGAATAAGATTATTATTAAAAAATTATAAATTAAGTGATGACATTGCATTTAGATTCAGCAATAAAAATTGGAAAGAATACCCATTAACAATAGAAAAATATGTTTCATGGATAAATTCAGTTAAAGGAAATTGCATTAATTTATTCATGGACTACGAAACATTAGGAGAACATCAATGGGAAGATACAGGAATATTTGAGTTTATAGAAAAACTTCCTAAAGAATTATTAAAAAATAAAAATAATGATTTTAAAACCCCCTCAGAAATAGCAAAACTCAAACCACAAGACGTCTTAGACATACCATCGATATGCTCCTGGGCTGATTCAGAACGTGATGTTTCTGCTTGGTTAGGGAATAAAATGCAGCAGGAAGCTATCACTAGATTATATACATTAGAAAAACTTATAAAGGGAAGTAACAATAAACAGTTATTGGAAAAATGGAGAAAACTCCAGACAAGTGACCACTTTTATTATATGTGTACAAAGTGGTTTAATGACGGTGATGTTCACAAATATTTTAATCCATATGAAAGTCCATACGATGCTTATATTGCATTTATGAATGTATTAGACGATGTAGAATCAAGCTTAAAAAAAGAAGAGGTGGTTAGAGGTGCAGAAAAAGAATAATATTACTTCTAAAGCTGAAATTTGGATAAAAAAAGAAGTTTACGGAGAAGCTCCTGAACAACACCATTTTATTGTTTCTAATGGTAAAAAATTAAAAAATTTAAAAGAATTAATTGAAGAGATAGAAAATATGCCTGATTCCATATTTAAGTCACATGTTAATAATTATAAAAATGATTTTAGTAAATGGGTAAAAGATATTTTCAAAGAAGATTTTTTAGCTGAAGAATTAAAAAAAACAGACAATCAGATTGAAACTGAATTAAAATTACAAAGACATATTAATAAAAAATTAAATGAAGTAATAAAAAAATTAGCAAAATAAAATGGAAAAGGAGATTTTAGAAAACGTGCCAGAACAGTACAAATTTTTATTAGCCAATGGAAAGGAAGTAAGGGGTATAAAAGAATTACATGGCATGCTTAAATCAATGGAAGAGAATGTATTCTATTCCCATGTAAATGAATCAAAAAATGATTTTTATAACTGGGTTAAAGATATATATCAAAATAAAAATCTAGCAGACGATCTATTGGAATGCACAACAAAAGAATCAATCTTATTTTGTCTTGGCAACTACATAGAAAAAGCACATTTAGCTAAAGGTTTTGATGAAATGCCACAAGGTTATTCAAGAGAAAAAAGTTTGTTTGATGATTTGCCTAAAGGATACCCAAGCCAGAGAATTGTTAAAGAAGTTAAAGCAGATTTTGAAGAGCCAAAGCCAATTACAGAAGGAAAGTTAGTTGCTAAAGGTAAATTTACTGCAAAGGAAAAAATTAAAAGTTCTATTAAAGCAAAATCAAAAAAGACAAATGTCAATAATAAAACACCAGTAACATTAATAAATGTAAATCAAGTTAAAAAGAACAGCAAAATGAATATTAAAAAAAGTGGTTTAGATAGTGAAGATACAGATTTATCAAATATTAAAAAAGTTAAGCCAATGAATTCTGATTCTATTATCAAAAAAATGAAAGAGGTGTATGGATTTGAATAAAGGTAAAGTTTTAGGTGTAATTGGAATTAAGGGCGGTGTAGGAAAAACAACAATAGTATTAAATTTAGCTTCTGTTTTAGCAAATGATTATGGAAAAAAAGTTCTGGTTGTAGATGCAAATTTTTCTTCTCCACATATAGGTTTACATTTAGGAAGTGTTAATCATAAAACAACACTCCATGATGTCTTATCAGATAAGGCTCATATTAAACACGCAGTTCATGAACATGATTTTGGATTTGATTTCATTCCAGCATCTTTAGATACAAGAAATATTAAGCATTTAAAATTAAAAAACAAATTAGCTGATTTAAAAAATAATTATGATTATATCTTATTAGATTCATCTCCTGTTTTAAATGATGAAATTTTAGCTACAATGATGTCATCAGATGAGTTATATGCTGTAAGCAGTCCTGATTTGCCGACATTAAGTACAACTTTAAGAGCTGTTAAATTAGCAAAGGAAAGGGGAGTACAGATCAATGGTTTAATTTTAAATAAAGTTAGGGGAAGAAAATATGAAATAACAAAAGCAGAAATGGAAAAATTAAGCGGTGTTCCTGTTGTTGCTTCTATAAAAGATAATGTAAAATTTTTAGAAGCATTAAGTAAAGTAAAGCCTTTAGTAATGCATAGCCCATATTCTGCTCCTGCATTAGAATACAAAAAATTAGCAGCATTATTGTCTAATGAACCATATAAAGAACCAAATTTGTTTAAAAAAGCTTATGGATTTTTAAAAGACGATTTCCATAATTTCTTAAACCATGACTTTAGAAAAGGCTTGAAATACTATAAATAACTTTTTAAATTTTTTTGTTTAATTAGTTCTATGATGAGCAATTATAATATATACCTTAAGACATATGCTGTTGAATTAATTGTAAGCAAGAAAGTAATTAATAATTCACTTGTTAACAAAGTAATACAAGATTTAAGATTATATGCAAAACCCGGCAATGAAAGTAATTTATTATGACGTGCTTTAGCAAGTATTCAGAGAGAACAAGAGTGCCTAGCAGAATTCAGAAAATATTCTAAAAATAGTAATGATAGTTAATTAGTTACAAGATATCCAAACTATAAATACAGCATACTCAATATTCTCCTAAAAAATATTTATCTAATTTATCATCAAATTCAGTATCACCCCTATTCACAAAAATGCATTTCCTTCCAACAGCATAAGAAGATAAATCAATCCCATTATCTATAGGATTAGAACTGACTAGAACAGTTTTAATTTTTGATGTAAGACCTTTATTATTCATTAAATCTATTAATTGCATACCAGTCAACTTAGGCATATTATTATCAATTATTGCATAATCAGGCAGATAATCTTTCTCAAATAATAATTGTCTTGCTTCTTCTCCATCTTTTGCAGTAGTTACTATATATTCTCTCTCCCTGTATTCTAGACAAAGAGAACGACGCAAAGTATCATTATCATCAACAATCAATAGTTTTGGCATAAAAATAAGAAGTATGTAAAACTTATAAAGATTATCAGACTCTAGAAGTTAAATTCAAACTTAAAACTAAATCCTCTAATTTATTCAGATTCCATTTAATTGCATCAGATTTTTTTCTTAATTCACCATTTCTTAAATCAAATTTTAAAAATTCACCATAAATTTCTTCTACCAATAATCTTATTTTTAACACACTATTAAAATCTTTTTTTATTGCATCATGAACTGCTTTTCTTCCTAATTCTCCTGTCAAATCAGCTAATCCAGACAAATATTCTTCAACTTCAACATTTAATTCTTTTAAATTCGGTAACTTATTATTTTTTATAATTTCAAAGAATGCAACAGCTTCAACAAATTCCTGGAAAGCAACTGAACATATTCCTGTATCATAATTCTTTTTTTTATCTAAACCTTTAATTTTTAGTTTTATTTCCTTTAATAGTTTAGAAGCATTCTCAAAATCATTTCTGTGTATTGAATAGATAATTTGTTTTGATAATGTTATTGTCTGTCTTGAATTCTGGATAGTTTCCTCTCTTTTAGCTTCAAAATCTTCCATCTGTTTTCTTATATTTTCAAAATCTTTCTTATCTATCATATTAATATTTCAGAATAAAAGCTTAATAAAGGTTACTGTAGCAAAATCCTTGCATCTTCTATTATATCTTCATGCTCAATTTTTTCTCCTAGTTCTGGAATTATAATTAACATTTCATTTAATTTTTCAATATCATTTCTCAAATCATTATTCTTTATTTCTTCCTTAATTTCATGTTCGTAATTCAAATTTCTTTCAGAGTTTAATCTATAATCATAAACAACTAGTTTAGCTAATTCTGTTTCTAAATCTATAAACCTATTTTTATCACTCTCCAAATTGCCAATTAATGATTTAACATCTTTTTTCATTTTCTTAAGATTATTAATTAATAAATTATAATATTGCTCTTCTAATATTCCCAATAAATTCTTTAATTCCAAACCATGCATTGTTGCATTTTTTATTTTTAATGAAATTTCATCATTCAACTCTTTTTTATTTTCATATGAATTAATACTATACATTAAATCTTTTAAAATTGAATTTAATTCTTTTGTTTCAATTACAATTCTATCAAAAGCTAAAACTTCCTTATCAATATGTATAGAATTTAATATTGTATTATCCATCCCATTTACAATTCTGTTTTCAGATGGATATATTAGAAGGTTTTTAGGAAGCGGTGGCTGCAAATGACATGGAAACTCTTCTTTCTCATCTTTTTTTTTAAATAAATTTTTTAATTTATCAATCCAACCCATATAGAACAATAGTAATCATTTGTTTTTATATATTTCTATAACCACTTATTCTTTAAATCTTTTCTTATCTTATATACTACCTCTGAATCATTTAGGATAGAAGTATCTAATTCTTGAATAAACATCTCTTCTTTGTTGTGTTCTAGTCTTTTTATACAACCTTTGAATGGAACTGAGATTTGAGAATGTCCTATTAAAGTATCCTGAATCCTAATTTTTTCTTTTATTAGGTCTAATTTTCCAGCAGCATTGCAATAAACAAAAGCAATTTCATTTTCAAATGCTCTACCCACACATAAAGAATCAACTAAATTTATTTCAGAATCCTTATTATAAGAATTGCCGATCTTTCCAGCATCACCATAACACCAATAACTTGGGCAAATTACAAGATTTACTCCAATTTTAGCCATCTTTCTAAATACTTCAGGAAATATAAGATCCCAGCAAATAAGTAAACCTACTTTTCCAAATTTTGTATTAGATACAGCCACTTCATATCCAGGATTTAAATAAGATCTCTCAGGATGCCATAAATTTATTTTTCTATATTGAGATTTAACTTGTCCTAAAAAATCGATATAATAACTAACATTATATAATCCAGATTTATCTTCCTCAATTAGAGAACCAGGAACAATATCTATCTTATATTTTTTAGCAAGATATTGAAAATGTTTTCTATAATAATTTTTAGAATCAGCAAATTCTCTTTTGCCAGCAATTGGGCCAGTAATAAAATCTTCAGGAAAAACAATTATATCTGCTTTGGCTAAAGATGCTTTATTAATAAATCCCTCTGCTCTCTTTAGATTATCTTCAGGAGCATATTGTTTTATTTCAAATTGAACAACCGCTATTTTAATTTTCATTTTTGTATTTTTCCTTAATAATGATTAACCATAAGTAATTAATAAGTCAATCTATAGTTTTAACTTAAAAAGATAAGAAAGATTTATATATATGTCTTAATTATTAAGATAGGTGGAAATAGATAATAAAGATAAACAACTATTAGAAATATTACAAGTTGATGGAAGAAAATCATTAACAGAATTGGCTAAAGCAATCAAATTATCAATAGATTCAACACATAAAAGAATTAAAAAATTAAAAGAAAAAGGAATAGTAAATAGATTTGGAATATTCATAAATCCTAAAGCATTGGGATACGATCTGGTAACAAACATTCAAATAAAATTACAGAATATAAATGAAGAAGAATTAAATAGATTTATAGCATTTCTAAAACAACATAAAAATATAATAGAATTAATAACTACTTTAGGAGATTATGATTTAACTTGTGTGATAATAGCAAAAAATACTCAGGAATTAGAAGAAATTTCAATTAATATAAGACAAAAATTCAGGAATTTAATTGCAGACTGGAAAAGTGTTATAAATCTAAAAGTTTACAAATTTGAAGAATATAAATTTACTTAATAACTATACTTTTATATATCCTTATTTTAATCAATTATTATGGAAAGTTATATAGAATTAATTGAAAAAGAAGAAATAAATCCTGCTTTGGCAATTTTCAAATTTAAGTTTAATAATCCAATAAATTTCAAGCCAGGACAATATATTACAATAATATCCAACATAGATAGCAACAGAATATTACGTCCTTATTCAATTTCTTCAGCACCTTACCAATTGCCTGAAATAGAATTTTTTATAAGAAAAGTAAAAAATGGAGAAAAACCAGGAATATTTACTTCAAAATTATTCGAAGCTAAAGAAGGAACAAGATATGAAATTTTAAAAGTCAGCGGATTATTTTTATTAGATGAAAATGATAAAAGAAAAAAAATATTTGTTTCCTCAGGCACTGGCTTAGGACCATATATTTCAATGATCAGGCAGGAAATTAAAGATAGGGGCAAATGTAATTGCATAATTATCCATGGTGTCAGTCATGATTATGATTTAGGATATGAAAAAGAATTAAATAGATATGAAAAAGAAGGAAAAATAATAAAATATATCCCGACAGTAAGCAGAAAAGAAGAAAATCCAGAATGGAAAGGAGAATTTGGAAGAGCTGAAACATTAATGGAAGATAGAATAAATAAAATTTTGAATGAGAAAATAACAAAAGAAAATTATGTTATTTATGCATGTGGCCATCCTGGAATGATAGAAAATATTGTTAAAATTTTTAAATTAAAAGGTTTTATAGAAAATAAAGATATTAAATTTGAAAAATACTGGAGCCAGCCTAAAAAGATAACAGAACAAAGAATACAAATTAAATAATTTCAAAATTTATAACTTTCAGCTTTTATTTTACTAATTAAGTTTTCATTTTTCTTAATATTATCTATTGTTAATAATCCGGTTTTAGCACCTTGATGTTGAACAACAGAATGAGAATTGAATAATCCAACTCTTAATGCATTATCTATACTTTTATTTTGAATTAAAGAAGCAACAAAAGCAGAACAAAAAGCATCTCCAGCACCTAATGTGCTTACAACTTTACTTTTTATAGGCTCAGCTTTTAATATTTTATTATGATATAAAACATGAACTGAATTCTTTCCATTTGTAATAGCAATTGTTTTTACACCAAAACTTGTTAATTTTTTAAAAATATCTTTAATATCTGATTTTCCAGATAATTTTATAGCTTCTTCTTTATTTAATAACAAAACATCAATATATTCTAATATTTCATTTAATCCTAATTCCTGCGATCCTGGATTAATAGCAACTTTAATTCTATTTTCTTTAGCATATTCTAAAATAGGTTTTAATATCTTCAAAGAATTACCCCTTAAAGCAGTAATATAGAACCATTTAGTTTTTAATAGTTTAAGATCAATTTCTTTTAATAAGATATTTTGAGAAGCACCTCTGTAAGTAAACACAGTCCTATCAATTCCAATTTTTGATATAATAATAGAAATCGCAGTGCCTAACTCTTTATCTTGTTGTAGATTATGCATATTAACATTTTCATTTTTCAAATTAATTTTTATTAAATGCCCAGATTCATCATTCCCTATTCTTGAAATGATAGAAGTTCTTAATCCAAATCTTGAAAAGGAAACAGCAGTATTTGTTGCTCCGCCACCAGTCTGCATAAATGGTGGTTCAATATCATATTTAGCTCCTGGAATTAAACAAAGGTAATTATCCTTTTTCTTTAGAAATTTTAAATCTACAAAAATATCCCTTGTTGCAGATCCTATTGTTATTACATCAAACATTAAAGATTATTTAATAATTAGTATATTTAAAGTTTAGTTTAATGAGTAATCACTCAAAAGTAAGGTTTAAATAATTTACTATAATTATTCCATTCATGCAATTAAAAAATTATATTGGTTTAGCAGCAATTCTAGCAAGTTTATCTTGTAAAAATAAGGAATTTGAATATGAAATAAAAACATTCAGTTGGGGTATTATAGAAGTCTATAAAGATAATTCTAAAACATTATCATTTGAAGATCAAAGTTCAACTGAAAAAATTAAAGATCATAATGGAAATGAATTTTCTAGAGAAAAATTTGGAGATTTAGAATTAAGTTCTTTAGGCTCAAAAGGAATATATGAATTATGTAATGAAAATGGGGACTTTATCAATAGCAGGGCTCTTCGTGGCATAGCAGATAATGTTTCTTATCATAGAAATGGAATAACTTATATTTTCACATTAAGTAATACAGAATCTGAAGAACCTTGCGATCCAGATATTACTGTATTAACCAATATTTGCACAAGAATAATTAATAATTGCTCAAAAGAAGGAAGATAATTACAAGAAGAATTTCATGTATTAAAAAACAAAGCAGAATTATTTAAGTTTGTAGAAGCATTAAATAACTAAAAATTAAACCACAGCACAGCCTAAGAATTTATATTGTTTATTATTAAAATCCTCTTTTATTATCAAGATTATACTTATCTAATCTAAGATTTCTTAATATATCTTTCTTATAAGTATTAAATACAATTGTTTCTATTCCATGCTTTCTTAAATAATTAATGCCAACACAAGAATTAACTACAGTAGAAATATCAATCGTTCCAAATACCACACTCTTTATTCCTCTATTAACAATTAATTCTGCACAAGAACTTAATAATTGTTTATCACTTCTATAACAAGGTTCTAAAGTTGTGACAAGACAAAAAGGTTCTTCTCCTTCAGCTTCATTCAATGCAACTCTTTCAGCATGCAAAATGCTATATTTAGTTCCATTTATATGACGTTTTCTTCCCTCGCCTATTATTCTTCCATTTTCAGATAATACAATTGCACCAACATGCGGCCTTTTGATATAGCCTTCAGTTTGCAAAGCAAGCTCTATACATCTTCCCATATACCCAATTAATTGATCTTCTGTAAATTTCATGAATAATAAAAAGAACAAAAAATTTAAAAGCTTAACACTTATTCTTACTTCAATAATTTCCTGACTTTTTCCTTATATTCTTCAATATTTGGCTGGTCAAAAGGATTAACATTAAGGAGATAAGCTAAATAAACAACTTCCATCATTTTTAACTGCAATAATTGTCCAATACAATATTCAGATTTATTAGCAAGAGAAATTTCCATATAAGGTAATAATCTTTCATTATAAGTTTTTTTAACACCATTTAAAATTATATTCATAAGATAATCAAGATCTCTCCCATTAAGCCCATTTAACAAACTGCCAAATTCTTTTAATCTATGGATATTTAATTTGTTTGTTTGTTTTACATTAATAAAAGTAGTAATTTTATCATTAGGACCAGCCAGATAAAGCTGCATCATTGAATGCAAATCTGTAGTACCAATAGAAACAATAGGTGTCATGCCGGCATTAACTAATCTTCCTAAAGAATCTTTTTCTTTTCCAATGCTTTCAGCTAATAATTGTCTATACCATTTCCCAAAATATTCTAGTTCATTATTAAATAAGAATGTATTTACTATGCTTTTTCCTCTTCTGTAATGTAAAAACATAATTAATGCAGACAATGCAGCAGGATTTCTTAAAACATTTTTATTCAAGCAGTGGATTTTAATTGCTTTGGCACCTTCTATTAATTTTTTAATATCAACTCCAGCCATTGCCAATGGAAATAAACCAATATTGCTTAATACAGAATATCTCCCTCCAACTTTTTCAGGAATTTCAAGAATATGAAAGTTTTCCTTCTTGGCAATATCCCATAATTTCGAATTTTTATTTGTAGTCACTACAACATATTTTTTATAATCCTTTCTAAGCTTTTTTAAAATTTCTAGCAAAATAGCAAAATTAGAAATTGTTTCTAAAGTTGTTCCAGACTTAGTTATACAGTTTATAACAACTTCTTTTTCCTCCTTTAAACATTTAGTCATTTCATTTATAATTTTTTGTATATTATCAGAATCAACAGTATCAGCAAAAAGTATTTTTATTTTATTTTTTGCAATCGCCTGATAAGCAGCCATTGCCCCTAAATTGGAACCTCCAATGCCAATAACAACAAGCAGGCTTGCACTTTTAAAATATCTTGCTAACACTAAAGATTCATCTAAAAATCTTGTTTCATTTAGAAGATTAAGGAATGCAAAATCCGTTTGATATTTAGTTTTGGTAACTTCATTCATTAAATTAATTACTTTATCCAGTTTATATAATTCCTTAGAAAGTTCTGATTTATTAATCAGGCATGTTTTTTCATATTTAAATTGTAAGCTCATTTAAGAAACCTCATAACTTTATCCGGAGTTTTATTTTCAAAGATTATTCCTTTTAATGCCTGGGTTATTTCTAATGGCTTTTCTGATTGCCATACATTTCTTCCAACTGCTAATCCAGTAACTCCTGCTTGCATAACATCATAAACATCATTTAATAATTTTTCAGGACTGGTCTTCTCTCCTCCAGCAACTAAAACCCTTGATTTTCCAGCAGATTTAACAACCCATTTGAAACCAATTTTATCATGATTGTATTTTATTTTTATTATATCAGCACCAAGCTCAAGCGAAGCTCTTGCAGCATAAGCTAAAACATCAGTATTTGATTCATCAATACCATTTCCTCTTGGATAAGCCCACAAAATTACAGGAAGATCATGTTCTCTTGCTTCTTCTTGCATCTTAGAAAATTCTTTTATCATCTGGTGTTCATAAGCAGATCCAAAATATAATGTATAGCCTATAGCAGAAGCTCCAAGTTCTACAGCTTTAGAAACAGAACATATTTGTGGAGCATAAGGTTCACTTGAATTTATTCTTGTTTTGCCATTTAATTTCAAGATTAAAGGAATTTTATATTGGTAATTTTCATAATACTTTTCAGCTAATCCTTTTTGTAAGATTATTCCATTAAATCCGCCTTTAAACCCAATATCTAAAATATTAGCTGGATCAATTGTCTGTAAATTAAATTCTTTTGGACCATGTTCTAATCCTTGGTCTAATGCTAGAAATAAAGCTTTATTTTTGAATAATAAATCCTGCAATTTATGCATATAACACCTCTTTAATATATTTTAAAATAAAACTTTTTTAGTATATAAGTGTTATGATTCAATTAAATTTCGCAATTAATTCTAAGATTATAATTTCTTATCAATCCATTTGTAGCTATGTCCTTCATTGAATCCTCGTTTTTTCATGAATTCTATCACTCCGCTTGTCTCGTTTGCCCATCCATATAAGAATTGCATTTTCATTTTTTTAAGTATTTTTTCGCATTCTAGATATAGTTCTCTTGCTATTCCTTTATTCCTATGTTCTGGTTTTACAACTAGATTGACAAGATATGCATATTTGCTTTTGAATGGCCTTTCTGCATCTTTTGCATTTACAGATAAAAATCCTAATATTTTATTTTCTTCTTCAGCTAACAGGAATACACATTCTTTATTTATTATTGACCATTTAAATTCATCAGGATCCATGAATGGTTCTGTAGAACTTGCTGTTAATTCTGGAGAGTTTAATCCTATTTCATATAATTATCTAAAATTCTTCAGAGTTGTTTTTCGTAATTTCATTTTTTCATCACATCTTCAACATAAGCTCTTAAAATTTCTGCTACAGACCATGCTTGGGAAATACACCCTCTTGGACTATATGGATAATCACCATCATAAATTTCAGGTATCGTTTCAATCCCATATTCATTAAAACTTAATACAACCTGTCTTAATAATTTTTCTTTAATCTCATTTTTAGATAATGAAGAATAATTATGCAGTCTAAGATAAGCACTAACATAAGATCCAATTAACCATCCCCAAACAGTACCATTATGATAAGCCTTATCTCTTTCAAATTGGCTTCCAGAATATTTGCCAATATATTTATAATCTTTAGGGCTCAAACTTCTCAATCCAAAAGGAGTAAATAATTCTTCTGTAACTTTCTTTAAAACAATTAATTCTTTTTTTGTATCTAATATTCTAAATGGTAATGACAATGCAAATATTTGATTTGGTCTTACTGAAACATCTTTAATATTTCCATCAACTGTATCAGCCAGATAATTTCCAAGCCAAAATTCTTTAATAAATGATTTTTTAACTTTTTTGCTTAATGTATAATAATTTAATCCATCTTCATGCATTTGATTTGCAAAATATTCCATTATCTTTAAGCAATTATACCATAAAGCATTGACTTCAACATTTTTTCCTTTTCTAATTGTATATTGTGTATCCATCCATGTTAAAGAAGTTCTATAATCTCCTTTTAGTAATCCATCTCCATCCATTTTTATTCTAAATTCAGTACCTAATTTATAAGCATTAATTATTGTTTTCATTTCACCCCATAAATTCTCTTTTATAAAATAAATATTATTTGTATATTCATGAAATTTATAAATAGCATAAATAAACCATAATGAAGTATCAATAGAATTATATTCAACATTACCATATTCTGTAGTTTGTAATGGAACCAAACCATTTTTTATTAAATTTTTAATATTAAGTAATATTTGTTTTGCATCATCAATTCTACCAGTGACAAGGCATAACCCAGGCAAAGAAATTAATGCATCTCTGTAATATTCAGAAAACCAAGGATAACCGGCAATTACAGATTTCAGATTATTTTTATTTACTATAAAATTGTCAGCACTTTGAATTAAATTATATAAAAGCCAGTCATTCCCAATATTATTAAAACCATAAACTTGTTTTGTTAAATAATTTATTCTGGAATTCTCGCTTTCAAATAATTTTTTATAACAATTATTATCAGATGAATAAAATCTTTCAAAATCACTATATGCTTTTTCCTTCTTATCTGCTACACATAGAATATTAAAAAATGAAATTCCTTTTTTGCCTTTAAACAAAAATTCACCAGGTGAAAAATGATTCTCTCTGAAATCATAGCCCCTTTCTTTTTCTTCTCTATATTCATTATTATATATCCAGAATTCTTCTTTCTTATACATTCCTTTATCACAGCCCATAATAATAGAAATATTCGCATCACGAATATCATTAGTCTCGATTATAATACTTGTCTTATTTTCTTTTTGTCTGAATTTATCTTTAGTTTCTGTATCTGTCTTATGTATATCTCTCAAATTTACAAAAGGCCTTACTTTCAGCATAAATGGTTCTCTAGAATTAATATAATATCTTATTAAAACAGAATTTGAATTTTTAAGCATCAAAATAGATTTAGAAATTTCTAAATTCTTAATTTTATAATTAAAAGTAGGAAAATTATTAAAAACAAAACTATCTAAATATTTATAGCCTTCAGGATTAATTTTGCCAGGATATTGGTTAACTCCAAGATTATAAGCTTCCTTATTAAAAATAACAGTTTCTTCAACCTTAGAAAGAACTAAATTCCTTCTTATCGGATAATCAAAAGAGGCTATTAGTAATCCATGATATTTTCTGGTATTCAGATTTATTATAGTAGAAGAAGAATATCCACCTAATCCATTTGTTAATATCCATTCTTTATTTGTTTCTAATGTTATCTCTTTTTTTGGAACTATAATCATAATATATTCACAAGAAAGTACATATTTTAATGTTATGGTTATGCTATGTCAGTATGAAATCACGATACTATATATAATATTTCTATTAATTTAAAAATATATGAGGTTATAATAAATATATGAACAATAATAATCATCTTTGGAGATTTTTTACATTTCCAATAATTGCATTAATAATACATTTAATTCTAAGTGTAACAAGAGCATATAAAACAATAACATGGATAGATATTCCAATGCATCTTATTGGTGGAATAACTATCGGTATGTTGTATACTAAAATTCTTTTTAGATTTAGAAAAAAAGAACATTTAGGGAGAATAAACAAAAAGTTATTTTTCTTATTCACAATTTCGCTGGTCGCATTAACAATACTAACATGGGAGTTTTTAGAATTTGGCATAGATAATTTGCTTAATATCCATACGCAATCAGGATTAACAGACACAATGGTAGATATGTTTTTAAGTTTTATTGGTGGAATTTCAGGATATTATCTTGTAAAAAAGAATAACCATAATCAATAGATTAATAATTCACTTAATTTATAAAATAAAAAATTAATTTTAATTTAATGAAAGCTTTAACCAGATTAATCAAAATATTTATACTTCCTGCATTAATATTATTTCTGCATATAATTTTAGGTAAATTATTTAATGCTTATACCCTATTTCCATGGATAGATATTCCAATGCATTTTTTTGGAGGAATAACAATAGGAATTTCATATCCTTTATTACTTAATTATTTCACAGAAAAGAAATATCTAGAAGTCAGAAATCAATTAATGTTATTTATATTAATAATATCTCTTGTCGCTTTAACAATAGTTATCTGGGAATTTTTAGAATTTTCATCAGATTACTTATTCAGAACAATAATGCAGCCAGGTTTACAAGACACAATAGCTGATCTATTTTTAGGATTAACAGGAGGAATTGTAGGATATTTAATTAGTGAATTCATTCAATAGTATCATAAGCCTTTGGACCTTTTCCAACCATTATAACATTTGTATCTAAACTTTCTTGCAAATATACAATATATCTTCCGGCATTTGGTGTTCTTTTCAGATCTCTCAAATCATTTATTCCAGAAATATCTTCTATGGATCCAAATTCTCTAGGATTTACACCAACATAATTAGAAATTTCTCTAGCATACCTGCTCCATTCTGTTCTATAATTATTTTTATTATTCAAATCATCTCTTCTTGCATATGTATCATAAACTTTTATAGTCATTCCCAAGGCAATGTCTAATTTATTTATCACCAATGCCTTTTTTACAGGTGCACTTGCCATAGCATCTTTATACATTATCAGATCAGGCCAAAAAATTCTTCTCGGTCTTCCAGTTGTAGCTCCAAATTCATTTGCTATATTCCTTATAGTATCTGCTTCTTTACCAAGAACTTCAGTAGGCAATGGACCAGAACCAACTTTAGTAGGTATGGCTTTAACAACATAAAATAAATAATCTAATTGAGGCAATCCTGAAGTATACAATATTCCATTTGGAGTTACAGGACTGCTTGTAGTAAAGGGATTTAAACCATGCAAAACATCAAGATGATATCCTTGTGTTCCTTCTAAAACCATATGGTCTCCTTTTCTATATTTTTCTAATAAAAAGTGCCTTGCATCCTTAACAAAAGGTTTGACATTTTCTGCTTCTGAACTTAATATTTCAGCAATTTTTTTAGCACTAAAATCACCATCATTATTAAGATATTTTTCTAACTTTTTTTCAATTAAAATCCCACTTTGCTGCTTTTTAGTGCTTCCATTTGTTCTGAAATTCCAATCAATGATTAATTGTGCAAGTCCTAAAATAAGTTCTAATTTTTCTTCTAACTTATTTTTATCAAACAAATCATTAAGCCTTATAGAATTATACCTATTTACAAAATCTTCAACTGTAGGTCCAACACCCCTGCATGTAGTCCCAATTTTAGAACTAATTTCTCTAGAAATATCAAAAGCAATACCATAAGGCATTATTACAGGTAGATTAAAATCAACAACCAGAGAATTTGAATCTAATTGATGCCCTCTTTCTTTAAGCATTCTAAGTTCATCGTTAAAAACATTTACATCAAATAAAACTTCTCCAGTTACAACATTTATTTTATCTTTAATTATTGCACTGACCGGAATTAAATGCAGCTTATAATCTTGCCCATTATTATCAAAGATAGTTGCACCAGTATTTGGCCCTCCTCCAGACCTTACTACGATTCTAACATTTTTGCTTGAAGCAAGTCTATGAGTAACCTTTCCCTTTCCAGAATCACCATATGCCATATCAGCAACAGCAACTACCCTATTTTGTCTAAGTATTGTATCTAAATGCATTAACAATTTTAATAAATATTTACTTTTTAAGCATTGTTGTTTTACATATTAAATATTGATTAACATAATTATCCAACACCTGTAAAATTTATATATGATATTAACAGTAAAATATTAAGAAAATGGGATTGAATTTAGTTTTGGTAGATCATCACGATACAAACGTAGATTTATCTAGAGAAAATATAGAAGTAATAAAAGCTAAAAATTTAGTCGATTTCTACAAAAAAGTAAGAAATTATTTAGAAAAAGATTATGACTTAATTGTAAGTGATGAAGATCCAGATGGAATAACATCAGTAATAATTTATTCTTTATTTAAAGACAAATTAGTAAATTTTGAAGGAAATAGAAAAGGAATTAAAAAAGAAGACCTAAGTTCATTAAAAACAAAAGGCGTAAGTACGATTTTGGCTTTTGATTGGTTTGCTTTATGTTATTCAGATTTAGAAATATTTGATAAAATAATATATTTAAATCCTAAATCTTCAAATTTAATAAATGTGAATACATCTGAAATAATTTACAGAGCCCTGCCAGAAACAGAAAAATTAGGAAGGGATATAAGTACAATAGGAACAGTCTGCGATTATTTAGTAGACACTTCAAAAGAAAAATTCAAAGAATTTATAGAAGATTATAAAGAATTATTTCCTGAATTATTAGAATTGGCAAGACAGAATAAGTTAGATAGATATAATGCATATAATGTCAATGGTAAAAACACAAAGTTATACGATCTAAGCCTGATGTTTTGGGCACCTTTTATAATAGAAAGTGATGAAGGAAATAAAAAACTTATAAACTCAATAATAAAAGAAAAAAAATTAGACATCAAATCGTTATTAGATAAAAATAATTCACATTATCTGATTAATATGTATAAAGAATTATTATCATTAATAACAAATGAGAAAAATAATTTCTATTCTAAATCTAAAATAATAGATGATAAATTTTACTTTTATGAGCCAATAACCCATAAAAACGGATTCATGTCCAAATTTTCAAGTATAATCACAGATGAATTGCCAAAAGATAAAGTCATAATTATGAAATCAAAATCTGACAATGGGAAATTAAAATATTCCTTAAGGACAAGAGAAAATAAATATCAATTAGGCAAAATATTAAATTCTTTGGGAGTAGGCGGCGGACATGACGAAGCTGCAGGATGCATAATTAATCAGGAAAAAGAGGAATGGTTTGAATCAGAATTAATAAAATTAATCAATCAAAAGATTTAAATAAAAAATATTGATTACAAAATTATGGGTAAAAAATATATTGTTAAATTGGATAGAGAATCTTGTATAGGCGCAGCAGCTTGTGTTGCAGTCCAGCCAGATCAATGGCAGATTGTAGATGATGGAAAAGTTGATTTTCTAAACTCAAAAACAGATGAAAAATCAAAAGGTTGGTTTGTAAAAGAAATTGATGAATCTGAACTTTTAAAATTCAAAGAATCTGCTGAAGTTTGTCCTGTTAATGTTATTCATATATTTGAAAAAGACACTGGAAAAAAAGTGGTTTAGAAAATGGTTACAGGATTTAACAGGACAGGAATACTTTCTGGATTAAATGATGAAGAAATAAGAAGAAAAGCAAGAAAATTAAAATTTAAATATACAGAAACTGAAAGAATTTTTAATGGATTCATAGAAAAAAAATTCAAGTTATATGATTATTTCAATGATCAATATTCATTAAAAGGTAATTCAAAATTAACAGCAGATAATGGTGAAAAAGTTGGGATTTATGCTAATTTATCTGATATAGAAAACACTAAAGCTGAAGTTATGATATATATCAAGGATTATTTAGGAAATGATGAATATTATCAAAGATTAATAAGTCAAATAGATTGTTGGGCTAAAAGAAAAACATCAGCATTAGTCAAAAATTTAGAGACAATTACTGGAATTAATGCAATCTATGATTATAATGGAATTAGCCTTAATCTAACAAATCCTGCTATAAAACTAGAAGGTTCAAATCCAGAAGAGTTAATTAGAAGAATTGAAGAAGCAGCTTCCAAATTAGTAAAATCAGGTTATAAACCAGAATCATATATCATACAAACATAATCCAAAAAATTTATATCTTATTAATTCTAAATAATTATATGAAAACAGAATGTCCAAAATGTAAAAGTAAACATATTGATGCAGTAGAGATAATGGGAACTAAATTCTTAATTTGTTTAAGTTGCGGCTATGATGAAAGTGAAGAAATGTTAGACGTTTACCCGGAATCTAGAGGTTCAAAAGGCGGAAAAGGTTCACCTTATAAAAGAGGCGGCGCAATGAGAACTGTAAAAAGATAAGTTGCAAAAATAAGTTTATTTAAGTATTTGATTATCACTTTCATTAATTTACTTCCTTGCATTTTTACTCATCGAAATTATTGATTTTAGCCTTTTTTAGTTCTGCATTTGCATTGTATGTATATTTTAGGAATACAAAACAGAAGTTTATACTAGAACTGAGACGTATAGCTATTATTATAAAATCCTTTGATGAAGAACAGATACTTAAAGTATAACGCCCTGGCCGAGATTTGAACTCGGGTTGCAAGCGCGACAGGCTCGCGTGCTAGGCCACTACACTACCAGGGCCTAAAAATTGATCAAATTATTTCATATTTAAATTTAATTGTTGTGCAATTTTAGTATAAATATTATAAAAATAACTATATCTGATAAGATCCAAAAGAAAGAGTTTCACCAATTTTTCTTTGCCCATCTAAACTTCTAAATAAACATTCAATTCCAACATAAAATTCTCTTAATTTTAAAGCTTTTTGCACCTTATTATCTTTAGACTGTATCTTAATTGGATCTATAACATTATCTGCAAATAATCCGGCTTCAGTAATTGACTTATTATAATTTTTAGATACTGCTGAATGCATATTACCAAATAAATTACACAAATCTTCTCTATAACTTAAGCCATTGGAAAGTCCTGAGAAAAAATTTCTAATTTCAGTTGTATATTCTTTTAATGGTAAAGTATTCATCTCTCTAACCTTATTAAAAATAAAATTACGAACTTCATCAATGTCAATTTTATAATTAGGATCTACAGAACTCACAAATAATCCATTTACATAACTAACTTCATCAGGAGAAAAAATACTTAATTTGTCTAAATATTTTCTGGCATCGCCATGTCTTGCTGCAACTTGTATATTGTGTCCAGTCAATCTTCCTTCCATAGAATCAAAAATTTTACTATCAATATTAGTTTCAGCAGCCAAATTTTTAACATCTGCAACTTCATAAGTATCATTATGAGATTCTACAAAACTAACCAGATTAGAAGCAGTTTTCATAATTCTAAGATCATCAAAAACCTTTTCATCTAAAACAGTTCCTGTATCCATAACAATATCATTATTTTGTAAACCTGCATTAGCAAGATTAACAACGTCTTCAGCAAGTATGGGTTGATTAATTATTGGTATTTCATAATTTAACATAGAGTTCAATAATGCAGATCTTGCAATAAATCCAGACAATATTGGTACTGCAACAGTTGCAAAACGAGGATCTAAATCTCTTTTATACATAAAAAGTCTTTCAAAACCAGAACCAAAAGCAGTTATAAGTCCTTCTCTATTAACTTCCAGATTACTATTCTTTAATGATCCTATTAATTCATATCCAAAAATCCCATCTAAAGTTGACTCATCACCATTTCCAGAAGCTACAAATTGCGGCAGTCTTTTATATTGTTTAAACAAATTCCTAAAATAATTATCAACAGTTCGTTTTATTATTTCTTCCATAGCAACCTTAGAAAAGGCAGTGAAAATATAAATCTATCGTTACGTTTGCAATCCTTCAATATTACGCAGTTTCTCACTAGTCGTATGTTGATGTAGAAAATCCCCCCGGCCGGATTTGAACCGACAGCCTTCCGGGATCAGCTATCTGTTTTTCATATCTAGCTATTTTGCTTAAGATCAAACAGTGACTTTATCTACAGCCAGATGCTCCGCCATTGAGCTACAGGGGGAATCTAAGTTTTAAGAAATATAGTTTATTTTTAAATATATTGGTAAGCTAAAAAACAACAAATCAACCTGTTAATCTCACCATCGTTCTATGTAAATTATATTAGTTTCTTTAGTCCTTTTATATAATTCTTCAGTTATTTTTAAGTCATTTATTAAATAATCCTTAATTATATCATATTTCTTTTCCATCCATAAATCAGCAATATTACTTCCATCAATCTCTTTTACAGTTAATCCCATAAATGGAGCAAAATCCTTTAATTTTCCTTTTGTTTTCCCATTTCTATATGCACTTATTTTATCTCTTAAATCAACAATATGTTTTAATACAAAGGGGCATATTTGTACATTATTGATTAAACTTCTTGTAGTAAGAAAAGACAAATCAAAATCTATTAAATTAAACCCTATAATTTTCGTAACTGGATTTGTTTCTTTTATAGCTCTCCATTTATTCCAGAAATTCTCTAATAATCTCTTTTCATCATCCCCAATAAATATAATATCTTCATTATTGTGTCTTATTCCCAAAGCTATAACTTTTGAGTCTATTGGATTTATTAATTTTAATTTTTCCTCTTCACTTAATACCATATATCCTGTTGTCGATATCGGGCAGGTTTCAATATCAATTACAAAATGATTATCTTCCATTATTGTTTAGAAGATTCTGAAGTTTAATAAATTTGGCTTTTTAAAATTATTAATAGATAATAAATATTATTCAATTTTTATTCTATTTCTTTTGTATTTTTAATTCTCTTTTTCTTCAAATCTAAATAATTTTCATTGCTAACAATTTTCTTCTTAGTTTCCATCAGAAGAAATTAATTTCAGTTGTCGACAAATTGTCGATAGCTCAATTGTACTAAAATATCTATCTTTTCTTTTGAAAAAATTAGAAAGTTCTGCAATAGTTATAACGTTGGTATATATTGTATTGGATTCATTTTCAATTATATTTCTCACCAATTCACCAGGTTTACTGCCATCAAAATATTCAACCCATGCTGAAGCATCAACAATGAAATTCATTTTTTCTCCAATTGTCCTTTAAGTTTATCTTCTTTTGTAAATGTGCCAATTCCTTTAAACATCCCAAACCTGGATTTTTTGATTTTCTTAATATCAATTTTAACTGCTTGGTCTTCAGTTAGTCCTTCATGTTCAACTATTGCTTTTAGTATAGTAACTATAAGTGAACCCCCTATTTTTCTTGTTTTAACAATTGCTTCCATATAACATTAAGTATAATTTTATTACATTTAAAGTTTTCTATATACGATATGAAAGTTATAGTCTATATAATTTTGAAATTTATAAATGTACCTGGAAATATTTTTACTAATTTAGAAAATTTTCTCCATAATCTTTTTTAATCTCAAGATGTTCATATTATAAAATGACAAAAAATATTCCAATAGCAATCTTAAGTCTTATTTTAATATCAAATGAGGCCTGCTTTTATAATAAGTCATGTCATTCATGGAATTTAAAAAATACTGGAAAGCTTGAAACATGCATTTTCTATGATAACAATGGAGACCCAAAATCTTCAGAATATACAATATACAACGGCTGGAATCTTCCTGTATTATCAGCACATGATAATAAAATTGATGGAATTGATAAGAAAGTTAAATATCATTATAATAACCACCATAAAATAAAAAGAAAAGAGACTTTATATGGGAATAAAAGAATAATAGAAGAAAGAATCTATAATGAAAAAGATAAAGTTACAAAAATTTTAGTTGATCTTGATGACGATGGCATATTTGATAAAATAATAGATAAATAAATTTAAAATTACTTATTTAGGATTCTCTTCAAACAACGGCTGACGATGTAGAAAATATTTTTTTAACAAAAATATATCGAAGAGCCAGACCATGAAAATAACATCGTAAAAATCTATCAACCGAAGATTAAAGAGAATCCTTATTTAGTGATCTGTAAAGTAAACGTCTGGTATAATATCGGATTCCTGTTAAATGCCCCGACGACTGAAAGGAGGAGAGCGCAGCGGGGCAAGGAGCGCAGGCGAAGCCGAGCACCGTAGAGTTTCCGAGGGCACAAAAAGTTTATAAACTATTAGGTGGTAACTACTATTATGTCAATTAAATATGCTCAACCAGAATTAAGGAATTTTGGACAAGATTATAGAGGAAGAACTCGTTTTTTAACAAAACTGGAAGAATGGAAAGCAAAATATGCGGGACTATTTGTAATGTGTGCTCTTGATGAAGTAATTAGAGTTTATGCTTTAAGTGATGCAAAGAGTCATGGTCAAGTATGCGGAGAGTGTGAAACTCAGGGACGAGTTCTTGGTGGTGGGAGCATTTCATTAGATGATAAAATGAGGCCTGTTAGTCTTAGTAGCAGGAGTATGGATTTCGGAAGTTTACCTAATAATGTATTAGAAGAATACTTTGAATCTTTTGGTTATACTGTGAAAGCTGGAATGTTTGATGAGGGAGAAACAAAAGGAATTCAGGATTCTACGCGTGAATATTTTAAAAAACATGGTATTGAAATTTGATTAGTATTTGTGCCCGAGGGAATTAGACCTAACAACTATTAAGCGAGATAAATATTCGCTTTATGGGAGAATTTTGGATAAAAAGCGAGATTTTACATACTTCTCCAATAATCATATATTGTATGGCAGATGAGCACAAAAGTTATTTACCAGAAGAACAATATAGGCTGATTGTCAAGAAATCTTAATTTTTTTGTTCAAAATTCCAGACGTTTACTTTACAGCTTATTATTTAGCTAAATTTATATATTAAGAGAAATAATAATTTACATGAAAGAATTCGTTGTTTTAGGCTTACTTCGTATTTCAATGGGATTTATTTTCTTATGGGCGTTTTTAGACAAGACTTTTGGATTAGGTTTTTCAACGATTTCAGAAAAATCATGGATTAATGGAACTTCTCCGACTCTTGGATTTTTAAAGAACGCTTCTTATGGTCCATTAAAAATATTTTATAATGCAATTGCAGGAAACATTACAGTTGATTGGTTATTCATGCTTGGATTATTACTTATAGGTTTATGTTTAATTTTAGGTATTGGAATAAGAATAGCATCAATTTCAGGAATAGTAATGATGTTATTAATGTGGTCTTCTATGCTCCTTCCTAAAAATAATCCATTAATTGATGAACATATAATCTATGCTATAATTTTTGTATTACTTATACTCTTTGATTCTGGAAATTATTTTGGTTTAGGAAAAAAATGGAAAAATTTTAGATTTGTTAAGAAATATAAATTCCTAAAATAAATTATACCCATTATTTTAAAGTAATAAGAAGGCAGCTGGAAAATGATTAACTTATATTTATTGAGACATGGCAAAAGTATATTTAATGAAAAGAAACTTATTCAGGGACAGAAAGATTTTGCTGAGAATGGATTGTCAAAAAGCGGAATTAAACAAATTAGAGAAATATCAAAACATTTGGCAAAATTAGAAATTAATAAATAAAGTATTTTCCAGCGACTTGCAAAGATGCAGGGAAGCTGCAGACATAGTTTATAAGAAAATAGAAATAGAAATATCATTTGTTAAAGAATTAAGAGAACAAAACTGCGGTGATTGAGAGGGGATGAAATCTTCAGAAGTTAAATCTGAAAGTGAAAAAGAAATTATACCTCCTAATGGCGAATCTATGCAGGATGTTGAAAAAAGAGTTATTCCATTCATTAAAAAAATATTAAAAAAGGATAACAATATATTAATTATAACACATGCTGCTGTAATTCAGAATATTGTAGGATATTTTCTCAATATTCCATACGATTCAAGATTTAAAATTAAATTAAGAGGTGGTTCTTTATCGCACATAACAATTGATGATTCTAAAATTAAAATAGTAATGTTAGGCCATGTTAATAGAATTTAAACAAGATTAAAATTTATTTTCCTAATTTCTGTTTTAATTCTAAATACCTGTTAATTTTATGCTGCGGCAGTTTCATCCCTTTATCTATATCATGTTTTAGAATCAAGAATTCTGACTCTTCTGAATAAGTATAAGTTTTTGGTTGTTCTGCTTTATCCGAAGTCATTAAATGTTTCATTAACTTATCATGTCTTTTTGGAACTGCCATAATTATGCAAGTTTAATTGTATTTATAACTATTTTAAAAACATATTTTAAATTAAAAATTACTTAATAAGAAAATAATTTCATTTCCTATAAATAAAATATTATAGAAAAGATAATTACTTGTTAATTTTATGAATTTATTATATTATAATTGAATATTTTTCTAAAAATCCTAAGAAAGACATATTAATTCTAAAGGCAATAAATATATAAACTTTCGAGGCGACAATATGGATATGAAACTAACAGCAATTATAAAGAAAGGAGAAAAGCAATATGTTGCATTATGTCCTGAAATAGATGTTGTTAGCCAAGGTATTACTATAGAGGAAGCCATTAAAAATCTTAAAGAAGCTATAGAATTACACTTGGAGATAATGGGTCTACCAGAAGGTTTGAATAATGAAGAACCAATAATTACAAGCATAGAGGTGGCAGACTTTGCAAAAACTACCAAGGTTATCGGGTAAAGAACTTATAAAAATACTTTCTAAACAAGGTTTTAAGATTATAAGACAGTCTAGATTTACTAGAGAAGAATTTCTGAAATTATTATAAATATTTTATATTTATTAACTAATTTTTAAAATATCATTTAATTACTTGTTAATTTTATGAATTTATTATATTATAATTGAATATTTTTCCAAAATTTTCACAGAACCTTATTTAAGTTTAAATGTTAAATAACCTTATGTCTGATGAAAAAGATTTTTTGCATATTATTTCTATTATTCAGAATGCTAAAGATAGAGCCTTTTACTCTGTTAATAAGGAACTTATAGATCTTTACTGGAATATTGGAGAATACATCAGCAAGAAATTAGAAAGCTCCGAGTGGGGTGAAGGCGTTGTTGAAAAATTAGCTGAATATATTAAAGAAAAAGAGCCAGAACTTAAAGGATTTAACACAAGGAATATTCTTAGGGTGAGACAATTTTATCAAATATATAAAAATAATACAAAAGTGTCCTCATTGCGGACACAAATTAACTGGACTAATCATCGGTTAATATTATCTAAGACAAAATCTATGGAAGAAAAAGAATTTTATCTTAGATTAAGCATTAAAGAAAGATATACTTCCAGAGAACTAGAAAGACAAATAGATTCAGGTTATTTCGAAAGAACTATGATTTCTTCTATAAAATTATCAAAATTAGGTCAAAAAGACAAAAGTCGCACTATCGGTGAGACAATTAACACAAAAGTATCAACACCATTGTCACAATTAAAGCCAAATCTTTCAGATATTTTCAAAGATACTTATATTCTTGACTTTCTTGATCTTCCAAAAAATTATTCTGAAAAGGATTTAAAATCTTCATTGATTAAAAACTTTAAAAGTTTCATTCTTGAGTTGGGAAAAGATTTTGCTTTTATTGGTGAAGAATATAAGTTACAAGTAGGAAATAATGATTATTTTATTGATTTATTGTTTTATCATAGAAACTTGCAGTGTCTGGTTGTTTTTGAATTAAAAATTGATGATTTCAAGCCTGAGTTTTTAGGAAAGCTTAATTTTTATCTTGAAGCCCTTGATAAAGATATTAAGAAAACTTATGAAAATCCTTCTGTTGGTGTTATTTTATGTAAAAGTAAAGATGATGAAGTTGTTGAATATGAACAAAAAGGTAAAGAAAAGGCAGAATATGACTCTAAATTATTAGACAAACTATCTCGGGATTTGAAATTGAGATATGGGAAGGGTTTTAGTAGAAGAAATATTTTAGATATGCGTCGTTTTTATCATTTTTATAAGATTCGGCAGACACTGTCTGCTAAATTAAGCTGGAGTCATTATATTGAACTTCTATCTGTTGATGAAGACTTAGCAAGAAGCTTTTATGAAAATTGCGGTGAATATAATGGTAATTAAACCAAAAAAATTACCTGTTTTTATGGGTTACACATTAGACTTTAGATTAAAAGAATTTAGAAAATTTAATTTAAAGTATAGAACTATAGAATTTATAAACTTTGAAAGTGAAAAAGGCAAAAGAATACTTAAAAAATATTATAATTCTAATTGAAATTAATCCTTTTTCTAAAGAAAGTTTCTACTTCTTTATCTACAAAATAAACATAACACCCTTTCATACCACGTGACAATAATACTCTATAAATATTCTTTACATATTCTTCAAACTTTTCTTTACTTCTTCTTAAAATTGGATCTTTTGTACCCTCCAAATTTCCTATTAGGCAATCTTTTGTTTTATCATATTTCAGATCATTACCTATTATTACACCAATATAATCAAATTCAAATCCTTGTGCTGTATATATACAACCAACTTGTTTAACTCCTTCAGGTTTATATGCCCATTCATACCATTTTACATAACCTTTCGGAGGAGTAATCTTGTCATGCGTTTCCCAAGGCATTGCAAAGTTTCCAATTTTTACATCTTTAACTAAATCTCCATTAAGATCTAACTTCTGTGACCAAGACCAACAAAATCCCGCCACAATTCTAGCAGACTGATTTTTTTCTGCATCACTAGTTTTTATTAAATCATAAAGTTTCTCTGGCGATTCAATTATTTCAAATTTAAAATTATCTGTTTTAGTATTAAAAATTTTTGTCTCATTTGTATGGCCTAAAACTGACTCTAACCAATCTAGATAATTATCAGAACCGCTACATCTAAATTGTGATACTAATTCAATTTCATTTATTTTACAGTTATACTTTTTTGCTGTTTCTTTAATTAGTTTAGTACTTCCAACTTCCAAGAATCTTATGTTTTGTTTATCATCAATAAAAAATAGTGAAGTTTTAGCACATTTAATCAATTGTTCTATTTGCGGAACATTTGTTCTATCTATTGATTTGGTAAATTGGTTATTAGAAGATTTTCCAATTCTATGAGCTTCATCTATAATTAATATATCTAATTCATTTTCATTTATTCTAGAAGGCATAAACGGATTTAAAGATGTAAAGAGAACTTTG
>Ga0209541_10001112_pt1 | contig 53845 bp, 45 predicted proteins | sample RifCSPlowO2_01_FD_184027 | JGI IMG/M metagenome (GOLD analysis project Ga0209541, IMG submission 184027) | Groundwater microbial communities from Rifle, Colorado - Rifle CSP2_plank lowO2_0.1 (SPAdes) (version 2) | ecosystem: Environmental > Aquatic > Deep subsurface > Groundwater | place... | reverse complement strand
CCTGACACAGGAAAATTTAGTTTTATCTTTGGAAAAATAGCTGGTGTTCGTCAAAAGCTTTTCCATCATTAATTTCGATAAACCCATAACATTGCCCGGGTTAGCTGCTTTATCGGTAGATATGGCTATGACCTTCTTCACATTATTTTTGAAGGCAGCATCTATCACATTTTGGGAGCCGAAAACATTAGTTTTAATAGTTTCAAGCGGATTATATTCACAAAGAGGGACGTGTTTTAGGGCTGCGGCATGAAAGACAATATCTACATTTTCAAAGGCTAAATCAAGGCGCTTAGAATCTCTTATATCGCCTATAAGCATTCTGATATTTTTAGGATGGTCAAGTTTCTCCAGAAAATGATATTGTTTACTGTCGTTGCGAGACAAGATTCTAATTTGGCGAGGTTGATAGGCTAAAGCCTGCCTCACTATTTTGGAGCCTATAGAACCGGTGCCGCCGGTGACCAATATGGTTTTATTTTTAAAAAAATTAGACATAACTTTTTATAGTATTTACCAGCTTTTCCACTATATATTTAATATCTTTTTCTTTCAACCCTACATAGAAAGGGAGAGCTATAGAAGATCGACTGATTTCTTCAGTAATAGGAAAATCGCCTGTTTTATATCCGAATTTATTTTTGTAAAAACTAAAAAGATGGATTGCGGGAAGATAGGGTTTTGTGGCAATATTTTTCTTTTCCATGGCTAAAATTATTTTATTTCGCTGAGATTCGGATTTTATATTTTTAATTTTTGCTACATATACGAACCAAGTATGGTCATTTAATTCATGTATTTGAGGAACTTGAACCAGAGAGTCATATTCTTCTAAATATTTATTATAAAGTAAGGCTATTTTTTTTCTTTCGGCAATCATGTAATCCAGTTTGGATAACTGGGCCAATCCAAGAGCGGCGCTTACCTCATTCATCCTATAATTATAACCAAGTCTTTGATGATCAAGCCACTGCATATTATCGGATCGGCCTTGGTTTCTTAGACTGTTAACCACTTTGTATATGGATTTTTTATCGGTAACCAGCATCCCGCCTTCGGCTGTAGTCATTTGTTTATTTGGATAAAATGCGAATACGGCTGATTCCCCGAAAGTTCCTACGGTTTTTCCTCTATATTTGGCGCATATAGATTCACAGACATCCTCTATTATTTTTAAGTTATATTTCTTGGCTATCTTTTTTATTGGACTCATGTCAGCTGATTGCCCGAAGATATGAACCACCAATATCGCTTTAGTTTTTTTATTTATAGCCTGCTCGATTTTCCCAGGATCCATATTGTATGTAATGGGATCTATATCAACAAAAACTGGCTTGGCTCCGACATATAGAATACAATTTGCCGAGGCTATAAAAGAAAAAGGGGACGTAATGACTTCGTCCCCTGATTGTATCCCAGCCGCAATCATAGCTAAATGCAGACCGGCGGTTCCGCTTGAAACTGAACAGGCATACCTTGTGCCTATTTTTTCTGCAAATTTTCTCTCAAATTCTTTATGCAATGGTCCCAGACTCAAGTTCCCAGAATTTAAAACATCAAGCACTGCTTGTTTTTCTCCTTTAGTTATATATGGTTTAGCGATTGGATATTTATTCATGTTTTATTAATAAGGGTGGCTAAATATTCCAACATTTCTTTATTGAGCAAGGTATATTCTTTTCCAGCCAGGATTATTTTTGCTCCATGATGAGGCGGGAAGAAAAATGCTCTTATTTTTCTGTCTATGTCTTCAGCTGAATCTTTGTCCGGATTAACTATCTTTAAATTTTCTAAATCTTTTGCTGTAAGATAAAGTCCACCATGGTTTTCCTTTGTTTCAATCAGCCGGCCTTCCATAAAAAGTTTCATTATTTCTATAAAAAGCTCAAAAAGTTTTTCTCCGGATTTTTTTTCGAGAGCTAATACGGTTTCTGTTAAGGGGTCAATTGGAAATCTAAGAACTTGAATTATTGGTCCGGAATCAAATTTTTCAGAATTGATAAAATGAGCACTGACACCAAAGTTATCTTTTTGGTCAAGAATGGCGGTATTATATCCGGCTCGGCTTTTATATTCAGGCAGGGGAGCGGGGTGGAAGTTTATGCAGCCCAGCCCGCCAAGTTTAAAAAGGGGCTCTTTTATTTTTCTAGGATGGAGATATGAAATAATTAGATCAATGTTCTCCAGACTTTTATCTCTATTCTCTATCATCTTATATATAACTTGATCGTCAAAATAGGTTGGTATTGCTAACTTTTTTGCGGTAACGCCTAGGCATTCAGGTTTGTTTTCATTCTGGTCGGCCACGACAAAAGGAACGTTGATTTTATTATCTACCAGCCATTTTAGGGCTTGTGCGGCGCCCTTTTTTCTCCCCAAGAGTATTACTTTTTTGATCATGGTTATGCTTTTTTATGTTGGGAAAAATCTCAATATACTTTACCATTTATATATTTCCCATCAATATTTACATTGATATATATTATTGTATAAAAAAAACGGATTTTTTACGGTTTTAACATAATTTTAATAAGATATTTGCTTATTTAGCAATTGTGAATTAATGGTTAGATTTTCTAAAATTTTAGCTACTCTTGGGCCGGTCTTACCATCTCCCCATGGGTTTTTCAGGGTTTTTAGGCGGGCAATATAGGCAGGGTTCAATGATTTTTTGACAGTTGATATAATCTCATTTTTTTTATAATCAACGTCAATTACATTCTCGCCTCTTTGTCTGTTCTTCTGGCGGGTGCCAATATTAACTACTGGTGTGCCGAACGATGATGATTCAACCATTGCTCCGCTGGAATTGCCAACCCAAACATCGGCTTCCCTTTCAAGGGCAAGAAAATATTCATAGGGCAGGTTTTGATAAATATGAAAAAGCGGATTCCCCCTCTCTCTTTCTATTTCTTTAACTATTTTTCTTCCGCCGGCATCGGCATTAGGATAAATAACGATTATTGGTAATTCAAGATATTTTAGGGCTGCCAATGTCTCTTTGATTTGTTTTTTAGTTCTATCAAGTTCGTAGCTTACAGAATGTTGAATAAGGAGGATGAATTGAGACGGTGAAGGGAACCCTAGTTTGACGAAGAGTTCTTTTCTTGTCGGTAATTTCTGATTGAGAATGATATCCAACGATGCTTCTCCGACGACATGAATTCTCCACCTATCTTCTCCCATTTTTTCAATTCTGTTTGCTGATTCTTGAGTAGAGGCAAAATGCAGACTACACATTTTCGTTATCGCATGACGGGCAATTTCATCAAACGCAGATGTTCTTTCCCCACCCCTAAAATGTCCGGTTGGAATTCCAAGATATAAGCAAGCCATAGCTACGCATAATTCTTCTGATCGATCACCGAGGACCAAAACAAAATCAGGTCTATTTTTAATGAAAGTCTCGGTTAACTTTGTTAGAAAGTTTCCAGTGAATCTTGCAACGCCAGAGAAGCCATCATTGTTAAATTTAGCCTCTATGGATTTGGTGCCCGGGAAAATTTTCTTAACTTCATTTACTGTCGAACCAAAGCCGGGCGTTAAATGAATCCCAGTGACATACATTTGCAATTCAAGTTTGGGGCTGACATCTACTGATTTAAGAATAGATTTCATTATGCCGAAATCCGCCCTTGTGCCAGATATATAAGCGATTTTTCTTTTTTTCATAGCAATATGACTTTATATTGTAAAAAGCTGAAAAGAATTTAGATTATTTTGGCTTAAGTGTCAAGTTATCAAATCCCAGCTTAATAGCTGATCTTTCTTTATTTTTCTTTTTGCTTTTTTGCCCAATATTTTATTAAGAAATTTTGGTTTTATTCCAGTACCAGGTCTTTTTACGGCTATATTTACGGCGGTTAATTTTTCACCGGCGGCTATGTCGTGAGCAGCCACAAGGCTTTTTCTGGCGATTTCAGCAATTTTATTTTCGCTGGCAAAAGGCATTTTTTTACCGGTTCCCATGGCGGCTTCAACATGACGAATGGAAGATACAAGCTGTCTTAATTCTGCCGGTTCTAAAGATGCTAGATGATCAGGGCCGGGCAAATTTCCATCAAGTGTAAAATGCTTTTCTAAAATTCTTATTCCAAGAGGTACTGAAGCGATGGCGATTTCTATTCCGATAGTGTGTTCTGAAAAGCCTATGGGTATATTTTTAAATTCTGTTCTAAGGGCAGTAATTGCTTTTAGATTGGCCTCTTGATAGGGCGTTGGATAGTTGGTTGTGCAGTGCAATATAACCAGTTTCTGATGGCCGGTTTTTTGTATTGTCCTAACCGCTTCTTTAATTTCTGGCAAATCAGACATCCCGGTCGATAAAATTATAGGCAGTTTCCACTTAGCGATTTCAGTAAGGTAGGGTAGGTTATTAGTATCGGTTGAACCGACTTTTATGGCTTTTACTCCAAGTTTATGGAGGAAAACGGCATCGTCTAAAGAAAATGGGGTGGATAAAAATATTAATTTTTTCTGTTCAGCATATTGTTTTAATTCCTGGTGCCATTCTCTGGGCAACATTAGTCTCTTAAGCATTTCGTATTGGCTTTCCTTGGCCTTGCCCTCATTACGAGCCTGATAGTTTGCTTTAGCCGTGGCTTTAGTTATTAATGTATCAGGATTGAAAGTTTGAAATTTGACAGCATCAGCACCGGAATCAGCGGCAACATCTATAAGTTTTTTTGCCAATTTTAAACTGCCGTTATGATTAACGCCGGCTTCGGCAATAATGAATACCGCCGATTTGTTAGATATTATTTTGTGACCTATTTTTACCTCATTCATTTTATGGGTATTACTTTTCCGGTTTTACTGCTTTTTTCAAGGGCAAATAAAGCCTTCAAGAAATGTCGATTTTCTTTGAAAGTAAAAGGAAAAGGTTTCTTGCCCTCTAGGGCATTTATAAAGAGACCGATTTCTTCTTCATACATATCCTCGGTAGAAACATAATGTTTCTCGCTTCGGCCCTTGTTTAGCTGGATCAATTGAGAATCAGTTCTTGATTTGTGGATTTTTATCGTGTAATCAAGCCACTCCCACTCAAGAACTCCTTTTGTACCGACTACTCTTAAAGTTCGCATCGGTTTTTTGGACAGAAGATCTATGATCGTTGTCGCACTGATTCCATTCTCGAAATTTAAAATTGCAGAATAAAAGTCATCTGCATCCATATCCAGATCGGATAGTTTTTTTGTTACGCCGGAGATATTTTTTATTTCGCTTAACCCTAATGCAAAAGTTAGCCAGCCCAGCTCAAAAGCAAACATTTCTCGGCAAGCACCAGTTTCTTTTTTGGAAAAATAAACCTTTTTGGAATCTTCCCAAGGATGCCAATCGGGCAGATATTGGCCCATATGGTATTGAAAAGCCAGTACTTTGCCGATAGAGTTTTGTTCAATAAGCTCTTTTATTTTCTTGATGGACGGGTTAAACCTCCAGCTGTTTGAAGGGACACCCACAATACCGAATTTAGAATTTAGAATTTTTAATTTAGAATTTAGAAGCTGATTATAGCCTTTGTCTGTCGTGGGATGTTCAACAAAGAAATGCTTGTTATTCTTCAAAGCCCAAAGGAAATATTTATCGTGGGCATTGGGTGGAGTGGAGACTATAAAAACATCAGGGTTGAAATCTGCAATTGCCCTTTTAAAACTTTCGGTTACTTTAATACCATATTCTTTCCCGACATTTTCGGCTCGCTCTTTCCAAATATCAAAGCCAAAGATGTTCCCTCTTTTTATTTTATTGGCCAGAAGATTTCTGATTCTTCTTCGTCCCATTGAACCTAATCCGATAACTAAAAATTTAAGTTTAGACTTTAGCATTAATTCTTTGACATCTGATGTCTAAAAGACATCTGATGTCAATAATTTGTTTAAATTAAATTGATTTAATTTCTTTTTCTAATTTCTTTTTATTTCTATATAAAATTTCTGCCATCACCCATTCTTCGGGAGTATCTAAGTCAATCGATCGCCATTTTGGACAGACAACAGCTTTAGTTTTGGTAGTTATCACTCGCCTTTCTTTCTTCAAAGTTGCAATATCTATTATATAAACAAAACAGCCGTTTAGCAGATATGCCGGAGACCAAGCCTGCATATTTGTTGACATTCCTTCATGGCCATTTACTAGAATAATGTCATTTTTATCGTTCATGTGGTAAAGGCGGGGATGAGTTGAGCAAACGGTTAAAACCGTAGTGGCATCTGTTTCTTTCATCATTTTCCAACAGGCATCTATGTCTTTAAGCTCACGTAGGGGAGATGTGGCTTGCAGCATTAACAGGTGGGTAGGTTTGTAATTTTGTTCTTTCTCGAGGCGATTCAGGGTGTATAAGATTGTATCAATTGCCATGGATTTGTCTTGGGCTAATTCGGCCGGTCTCAAAAAGGGGACTTCGGCTCCATATTTTTTTGCTATTTTTGCTATTTTGGGTGAATCCGTATCAACGATCAGCCGGTCGGTATGTGGCCATGAAAGCGCTTGTTCAACAGCATGGGCGATCAGAGGTTTATTTACGAATTTTTTGAAATTTTTCCCAGGGATTCTTTTTGATCCTCCGCGAGCGGGTATGTAAGCGAGGATTATCGGTTTTTGTTTTTTCATTTTACTTTAAATTTTAATTGCCACCTTCCATTAACTTTTTTCCAGAGGTGGGGACTTCTGTACCTTTCGATTACTTCCCAGAAATGCTTTTCAGTTATGCCAAGATATTGAAGGAATTCTTTAAAATACTGTTTTGGAAATTCTCCATCATATCTTTTTACTAAAGAAATAGCTTCTTCACGTGTAATATGTCCGCTCCGGATTTCCATTTGAGCGTCACGGGAAGCTCTTCCGAGGCCGAATTTGATATAGCCCAGATACCAATGGAACCCGTCGGTTTTATCATCAAGGCTGGCATACTTTGAATATGTGCCTTCAGATCTTCCTTCGGGGTTAGCTTCAAATCCGGTGTGCTCTGCCGAATAATAATAATTTTCCTGGGGAATCCATTTGTGATAATAGGACCACCAATGCATCTCTGTCCCAAGTTTTTCTATTTGGGCAAATGGAGGAGATTTAAATATGGAGAAATTACTTTCTTTAAGGTCCTCTTTCGTCAGGATTCCCATCTTTAAGCCCTCTTTAACAAGCGCATCTACTCCAGATCCTTTGTAATATAACTTTTCCCAATCTCTGGGTGATTCATGGGACTTATTCTTATTTTGCATAGATCCGCCATATTCTACTTCGCCGTTTTCTCCGTAGAAAATTAAAGGAATTTTAAATCTGACGGCAATATGAAAAGGGTAACATTTTTGTCCCCAGCCGAACGGTTCCCAGGCATCACCCTTTAATTCAAAAGCAATTCTGGCCAGCTTTCTGTATATTTTACCATTGGGGTAAAATAAAACATTATCAAAACCAGAATCTTTAAAATTTAAATAATTTTTCCACCCAATGTCGGTGTATAAAAACGGCGCCCAAGTTACAGTTAAAGGGTGCATACCGTATTTGGTTTTCAGTTGGTGAGCCACGATGCCGCTGTCTTTTCCTCCGCTAGATGGGACAACAACGTCATAACTGCCATCTTGGGAGCGATGCTTGTTCAGAAGTTTAATTAACTCTTTTTCTCTCTTGGCCCAATCAATTTTTGTGTTTTTTTCTTCAACATAACGGCAGGCATTGCATATGCCTTCGGCATCAAATTCTGTTCTTGGTCGCTGGTTTGAGACAACACATTTTTTACAGAAAATAACTTCTTTTGGGAGCTGTGCAAGTTGTTTGTCTAGAGTCTTTACCATATTTGAAGAATTTTAATATTATAAGCTAACTGCAGCCCGCTCATCATAAATCTTTTCCCATTTAAGTTTATCGTCCATGATCTAATCGGGTGATCTTTGTGGGGGACGATTTTAAACGGCATTATTTGCTCTGAAAATTTATACTTGTATCCCTTTTTTGTCAGATAATCGCCTATTCTTTTTGTTGAAAACTGGTTTATAACAGATTTGTCTCCCCATTTTTTATCTTTATCCATTTTGTATTTAAGTTTGACATCTAAATTCCAGTCATTGAAAATGCCGGTTATTATTATCAGGCCCTTTTTGTTTAGATGTTTGAAAATGTTATTTAAAATTTCGTAAGGATTATCAAAATAGCTGAGGATGGATGCGGCGGTTATTACATCAAATTTCCTGTTGAATTTAAAATTTTTCGCGTTGGCGACTGTAAAATTAATTTTAGAGCCGCCGAAACGTTCTTTGGCGTTTTTGATTAATTTAGGAGAAATATCAAAACCATACACATCGTCAGTTTTAAACCTATTTTTTAAATAAAATGGTAATTCGCCGGAAGCGCAGCCGATGTCGAGAATGCTAAAATCCCCCGTATTTTTAAAACGTTTTTGTATAATTGCAGCCATATCTTTAAATAATTCTTTCGGTTTAAAATTTTTATCTTTTTTTATGTGGAAATCTGAATTACCCATTGTTTTAATATTTTTAAGCCCTCGGGACCGCTTTTTTCAGGGTGGAATTGAAGGCCGGTTATGTTATTTTTTTGTACCACCGCTGTTATAATATTGCTTCCATAATTTATTGATGCCAAGATGTTTTTCTTGTTTTCTGGTAAAGCGACATAAGAATGGACAAAATACATTTCTACCCCCTCTTTACTTGATGATAATACAGTGTTTTTCCAACTTTTCAAATGCTTTGATTTATTCAATTCTGACCAGCCAATATTGGGAATTTTGTAGTTTTTATTTTGTTTCGGATCGGGTATTCTTTTTACAGCTCCAGAAATTAAGCTTAAACCCTCATGCTTTCCAAACTCTTCGCTATAGTCAAAAAGAAACTGCATTCCCAAGCATATGCCTAGCAGATTTTTTTCTGAATCGGCAAAGTCTAGAATTGGCTTAACCAGATTTTTCTTTTTTAGTCCCATCATCCCATCGTCGAAAGCACCGACTCCCGGCAAAACAAGCGCATCAGCTGTTTTGATATTTGAGATACTGCTGGTAACGATTGGCTCGATTCCAAGAAATCTAAAAGCATTAGTTAGACTGAATAAATTTCCGAATCCGTAGTCAATTATTATAATTTTAGGTGCGGACATTGATTTTTTTATTTTTTAAATATTTTTTTATTTCTTTAACATTGTGCTTTTGGTAATGGAATACGTGGGATGCGGCAATGGCATCTATTCCCAGGGTGGCGGTATTGTAAAAATCTTTAGGACTGCCGGCCCCGCCACAAGCAATAATCGGTATTTTTACTGCTTGAGTAATTTTATTCATAAGTTCTAAGTCGTAACCTTTGGTGGTGCCTTCTTTGTCTACGGACGTTATTAATAATTCTCCTGCGCCTAATTTTTCTAACCTTTGAGCCCATTTTATCACGTCTAGGCCGGTTTTTTCACGGCCATTATCAGTAAATGCCTCCCATTTGCCGGGTTCGATTAGTTTAGCCTCAATTGATCCTACTATACATTGGCTGCCAAATGCTTTAGCGGCTTTAGGAATAAAGTCCGGATTTTTAACGGCATAAGTATTTATGGCCACTTTATCGGCTCCGGCCCGGAGAATATTCTTGATGTCTTTAATAGATTTGATACCGCCGCCAGCCGTTAAAGGAATAAAAATATTTTTAGCAGCTTCAGAAATAATGTTAAGTAAATTTTTACGTCCATATAGGCTGGCCACAATGTCCATACAAATTATTTCATCGGCCCCTTCATTATAATATCTGGTCGCCATATCTTGGGGGTTACCAACAATTTTAAGACATTCAAGGTGGACGCCCTTTATTACGTTGGAGCCTTTTACATCCAGTCTAGGGATTATCCTTATTTTTTTAAAGGTTGTATTCATTTTCTAGGTCCATTAAAATCTTGAAATATTTTTCAGATGCCATTTTTTTTATTATTTTAATTTTATTTAATATCTGGGCCCCATAATTTTTTACAGGCAACTTTTCTTTCTTTAAGATTTTTCCAATTTCCGGCAGGGTATTTTTATTTAAGAATTTTTTGATTGAATCTATAACTTTTAGGGGAGATGAAAGTATTTTTTCATATCTAACAAAAAGTATTTTGTTTTTATCTCGGGAAGATAGCCTACTAAATGATTTTTTATATAAATAATCTAGAGTTTGTATCGAGTGTATAACTCTATCTATCTCCGGTAGTGTCCTATAATCGTGCGTCCAATCATGAGCATACCAGGGAATGGGGCCCTGATTATCTCCTAATGCTATCTGAAACCACGTTGGGTCATTGCCCCATCTTTTTCCTAGTCCGCACTTATACCAAGAATGGACCAGTTCAATAGGGCTTCTCTGGATGCTGACTATCTTTATATCGGAAAAGGTATCAAGATAAATTTTAATATGAGGCATTAGCTCATGCATTATAAAAAAGCTATAACTATTATTTTTATAAAACGCTGCAAGCAATTTTTCTCTATCAGGCTCATTGCTACGGGTTAAAAATTCTTTATATCTAGGGTTGTTATATATTGATGACTTATCGAATTTACGGTGATTAAAATTTCTTCCGATTAGCATTTCATAGCAATGTGTATCAATCTGGCATTGTAATATCTCTTTGGCCGCTCTTCTGTTTATAAATCCAAATTTTTCAAGAAAAGGAAGATTTTCAGGCAGGCCATAATATTGAATGGGCTCAATGTCTTTAAATCCGTGAATGAGGTTGGCCAATAAAAATTTACCGGCGCGCGTAATACCCTCGACAATCAAGAGGTTTTTAACCAGAGGAACACGTGTGCCAATTTTTATTTTATTAACCATCTCAATATTTTATTAGTAGATTTATTAATTGAATTTTTATACGTTTTAATTTCAATATCCGGCTTTAGCGGTGGTTCGTAGGGGTTTTGCTGGGCTGCTCCTATTAGTAATGCCAATTGGCCATCTTTATATTTTTTATATAAGCCTTTAACATCTCTTTTTTCGCAAACGTTGAAGGGGGCATTTACATATAATTCAATAAATTTTTGATCGCCGATTATTGACTTAGCCATTTGGCGGTCTTCTCTATAGGGCGATATTATCGGAATTAGAATAAAGTCAAATTCTTTTATTTTCTGTTTGGCTAATTCTGCTATTCTTCTATTATTTTCTTGTATATCTTCGCGACCAAATCCGAGATCCTTGCTGATATTTTTTCGTATGTTATCGCCATCAATAATATAAACTTTTTTCCCTAATTCAGTAAGTTTTTCCGAGAGTCTATTCGCAATTGTACTTTTTCCAGAACCGCTTAAACCGGTAAACCAGATTATTTTCCCCGGGAGTTTTTCTTTAACGAAAATTTCCTCGCCCCTCTTTATGGCGGCGGCGATTGAGTTAGATATTTCCGGCCGCATAAACCAATCCGGAGGTCTTTTGCCGTTTAAAAACATTTTTCTTGCCTGGGTGCCGCTAATATAAAATTTATCTTTTTCATCATGGTTCGGAATATCCCCTTCATGAATATATCTCTTCAATTTTCGGGAATAAAAGACTTGATTAAATTTGATCGGCCTTATCCCAAGGTCGGGGAATTTATCAAAAATATCATGCGAGGCGGTCGGTTTATAAAAGTTACCCACTCCCGCGTGATCTCGGCCGACGATGAAATGGCTACAGCCGTAATTCTTTCGGCAGATTGCAGTAAACAGAGCTTCTCTTGGTCCGGCATAGCGGGAGTAACTTGGAAAAACAGAAAATACCACCTTGTCTTTGGGATAGAAATTTTTAATCATCGTTTCATAGGATTGGATGATATATTTTGCATTAAAGTCTCCCGGTTTTTTCTTGCCAATGACGGGGTGAATGAATAAGCCGTCTCCAAACTCTTTTTTTAATGCCTCTAGCTGAATAAATTCATGACTGCGATGGATGACATTTCTAGTGTGAAAACCGATTACTTTCAACCATCCCTTTTCTTCAATTAATTTTCTGACTTGGCTTGGCGTTAATTCATATTCTCTTGTGTCTGACCCCCTTTTTCTTAATAATTCTATTTTGCCTCCAAGGAGATAGTCATTCATCCCACTCATTATCTTAACGCCGGGGTGGCTCATATTGTTTGTGCCGAATATTTTTTTAATTACTGTTTTTTTCTCAAAGGGATATTTTTGGGCAAGATGCAGTAATGCCATGATCGAATCATTTTCATCAGTTAGGGCGATTATTTCGCCAATTTTAAAATTATCAGCGGTTTCTTTGCTAACGTCGAGTATTATCGGTAATGGCCAGATCGTGCCATTGGCAAGTTTCATTCGGTTAGCAACGCTATCCAAATCTTTTTTGGCCATAAATCCTTCCAGAGGACTATAAACGCCAGTACCCATAAGTTCTACATCCATTTGGCGTTCAGGATCAAGGCCGATTTTTTTTAATGATGAAATATGTTCCATGTTTGGTAATTGATCGGGGATTAGGTTCACCAATTTTCCCCCATGAGGTGCAACGATCTGCGGATTATTGATTAGTAAATCTTTCTTGGGCTGCTGGGTGTAGTTAACAACTTTTTTTAGAGCGATAATTGATTCAATCGGGTATTTGCCGATTGCCGTTTCAGCGGCCAAAGCCAATCCCGCAGCTCCGTCTAAGATTGTATTTGCAATATCATTCATTTCGGCTCGAGTCGGTTTCTTATTATTAACCATTGTTTCAAGCAGGTTAGTTGCAACAAAGACCCCCTTTTTATATTTCTTGGCTTTTTCAAAAATTAATTTTTGGGCCATCGGAATTGCTGCAAGGGGCATCTCTTTGCTTAAATCTCCCCGGTCTATTAAGATATAGTCGGTTTTTTTAATTATCGGTTCAAGATTTTTTATAGCATCGATACACTCGATTTTGGATATTATTTTCATGGAATTGTTTGTAATTTTTCTTGCCAGATCGATATCTTCCGGTTTTCTGACGAACGAAACGGCTATGTGGTTTATCTTTTCTTCAAGACCAATCCGGATAGCTTTGTAGTCAACAGGACTAAATGGAGGCAAATTAAAATTCTTTTTAAATACCGGATCAATAACAACAGCTTTGTTACTGCCTGCCTTGCCGTCACTTATAGCTTGAGCCAGAATATAGCCTCTTGAGAGGCTGGATGTATCGCTAACTCTAAGAATCAGACTATTAAAATCAACATGAACAATATCGCCCGGGTCTAACTGTTCTAGTATGCCGGTGGGCGTGAGGGAAAGTTGGACGCTTCTCTTATCCTGCCTCGGCTTATTAAAAATTTTTATATATTGCCCTTCTTTAAGCTCAATAAATGATCTAGCAAGATTACTGGTTCTGATTTGCGAACCTTGGGTATCAATTATAAATTGTAAGCCTGCCTGTTTGGATAAGGATATGAAATCTTTCAGATGATCTATTGAAGAATGAGACATGTTGACTCTTATGAAGTCGACGTCTAAATCCTTCATCTTGGTTAAAGATTCTAGACTATGTGTAGCCGGTCCGACGGTGACGATTATTTTACAGTTTTTCATCTGGTAAAAAGTTTATTGGCAACTTCTTAACCCTAAACTCTCCGCCAGGGGGGAGTTAAGATTTATATCAAGTTAAGTTGATAGTATCAAAAAGTGTCAAAAAGTGTCAAATAGGTCTATCAACAATTTTAACACCAAGTATTCTTATGGTTCAGATTACTCTGGTTTTCGCCAAAACCTTAAATGCATGATAAAGATTTTTGGCTTTATAATCTGGCTGAATACGGTTTGGATATTGAGAATTTTCTATTAAAACAGTGATGCCTTTACAGTTTTTACCCAATTCCATATCCGAATCTTTATCGCCGATATAAACACATTTGGAAATATTAAACCCAAATTCTTTGGCTGCTTGAAGAACCATTCCTTTTTTGGGTTTTCGGCATCGACACGATCTTGTAAATTCGGGATGATGGGGGCAGTAATATGTTTTTTCAATCTTTATATTTTTAGTCCCAAGACGCTTAATTAGCTCCTGATTAAAAATATTGAATTGGGCATGATTATATATGCCCCTAGCTAGGCCGGCCTGATTAGTAATTATTATAAATCTAAATCCGGCATTTTGAAGTTTTTTTAGTCCTCTCACTGCTCCCGGTAAAAATTTCATATCTTTTATTTTGTGAATATAGCCCCTATCTTCGATAATTGTTCCATCACGATCTAGGATTATAAATTTGGAGGATGGTTTATTCTTGGGCATGATTTTTAAAGGCATTGTCGATGAGAGAACACAATTCATGGATAATCATAATATGAGCTTCTTGAATATGCTGGGTATTATCGGAAGGAACAATAAGCTTTAAGTCGCAGAAATTCTTCATGTGTCCGCCACCCCTACCCAAAAAGCCCACTGTTACCAGTCCCTGTTTTTTAGCGATATCCATGGCATTAATTAAATTAAGAGAATTACCGCTTGTCGAAATTCCAACAAATATATCTCCTTGATTGCCGAGACCTTCTATTTGTTTTGAAAACACATATTCATAACCGAAATCATTTCCGATGGCAGTAATTATTGACGGGTTAGTAGTTAGGGCTATAACCGGAAGACCTTTTCGTTTATGAACGAATTGTCCGGCAAGTTCTGCGGCAAAATGCTGGGCATCGGCGGCTGAACCGCCATTACCGGCGATTAAGATCTTTTTACTCAATTTTAGACATGTAATCATCCGACTGCCGATTTTTTCCATTTCTATTATAAAATCTCTGTCTGATAACAGTTTAATTTTAGTTTCAACGGAAGCTAGCATTGATTTAACGATACTCATAGGCAGAGCGTGGTTAAAAAGACTATATGCGGATTTTATATCAATTTGAAGATGATCGTCAACCAGCACTATATGTGGGATTAGTAATTATTTTTGCCCAGAAAAGAATCCATGACTGGCCGGAAATCTTTATAGTATTTTGAGTTTGGCTGGAGCACTTCATAGTGCAGTTGCTTTGAATTACTGATCAAGGGCCTTATGGTTGCTCGATAAACTCTTTTTAAAAATGGAAATTTTAAGCCTATTTTGGTTTTCAGGCCGATCTTACCAGGTATTTGTCGCGGGACAGGAAACACTTGGTCGTATTCTTTTATAAGGGACTTTCTGGAATAGAGCCAGAATCCTTGCCGGACTATTTTTTGAGCTTGACTAAAGTCGATGCCATCTTTCTTAGCTACTGCTTTAGCCAGAATATCGCGTGATTGTAAATAAGATTCATGGAAGTTTATGCCGGATAGCCAATCAAATACATCGGGCAAGGGGTAGTGGCTATCATGAATTTGGCGGACAAAGCCCAGACAATCTAATAATTTTGCCTTTCCCGAGATAGTTATTAAACAACAGGGGAGGATTTCCTGTTCAAGAGACTTGTCTTTTATAGGCGGGATTATGCTAAATATTTCTTGCATTAAGTCGGTTCTGCTTACTGAAAAAATATTTACAAAATAATTATCCATGAAATGAACAAACCTCTGGGAGGCATTATCAAAGAGAACTTCTCGTCTCGGATAGTCTGATATTCTTTGCAATGAGCCATGTATTCGATTCTCGATTAAACGGATTGATACTGCAAGGCCGGAAGCGGTGCTATAATCTGGATTATTTTCAAGAAATTCGGCACATTTTGTCAGGGAGTTTGGAATCTGATAATCATCATCGCCTATAAATGTAATATATTTTTCTTTGACTTTAGATCTTATTTCTTTGTGGCACTGAAGGAGGCTAAATTCTTCTTTTGGGTAATGATAATAATAAACTGAGATATATTTTTTTAATTCGTCTATTATTTTTTTGTTTTTTTCAAAAGTTTCTTTAGTGCTCGAATCTATTATGTAAATTGGATGAGGTGATCTTAATTCAGCATAATACCGAAGCTGGCGGATAAGAAAATCCGATCTGTCCATGGTAATAATTATAATGCCGACTTTAGCCATAAATTTAGCAATCTTAATAAGGCTATCCTAATATAAAAATATATTCTTGTCTAAGATACTGCCCAGAAAGTCTATTTATAAATAAAAAAGAGCCATTTTTCAGGCTCTGAAACCAAGAAATGAATATATTTAATGATGTCCGGCAATTTCCGTATGAGGATTTTTATTTCCGTAGAGATAGGCGCCTCGGCGATTACACCACCAAACCATCTTTTCATACCATTCTTCCCAGGTGGTCCAGCGTTCAGTTGTGCGGTCAATAATATATTGACAACCCTCTTGTTTTAGTTTGATTTTCTGTTCCAGGCGGGCGGCTTGGTATGTTTCCCAAATATTGTAGGACAGAATTATTTCCACATCAGTCGTCTGAAATGGCAGTTTGATAAGCGACTGGTTGAGTTTCACGGCTTCAAGCAGAGGCCCTATTGGTTTGTCCGGTTCCACAAGTTGCGTCAATATTTGTTCCGCTTCTTTATAAAATTCTACAAGCTTGTTTTCTCGGCATAGTTTAATTAAGGCGTACTCATCAGGTGGCCATAGAATATCCAGACATTCGGGAGAATGGAAGAATTCTTCTTGTGTTCCGTCCTGCATATCTTTTGAAAAAGAACAGAAGAAATCCAGTATTTCCCCAAAAACAGGTAAGTTGTTGGTTTGCTTCGGCTTTTCCATCAATGCTTCAAAGGTATCCCGATAAGGAATATCGTAAATTTCATTCAATATCATTATCGGTACCTGAAGAAGCTTATTAAAATAGGTAAATGCGACCACATAGCATAAGGTCCTGGCTTTGACCCATTCCACGCGGGGCATGGTGTTGGTCGCGATGACCAGATCCTGCATTTCTTCAATACTGCTGACGGAGGCGTTTTTCCTGCCGTGGATGTTGGTTATCGGCGTTCTGACCATTTCCATTCCATAAAATTCTTGATACTCCGGATCGCCCATTTCTGCGTTCGGCAGGATAGAAAGGTTGTTGAATTGGATCCGGTCGTGCTGTCCTTCGGATATGATTGTGGCGATGCCGCTCAATAAACTCTCGTATGTTTCCATTGGCATCGGAAAAATGTAGTCGGTCGTTGTGTAGGTGCCTTTTTCTCTTAATTTGATCTGGATCTGTTTATATTCGTCCGGTTTCATATTTTCTCTGCGGACGGCCTTCAATGTTTCATAATTCTTGGACTGAATGGACATAACCGTGGCTTTGTTCAATCCGGCTTCTTCAAGGATGGTCAGGGCTTCAAAGGCGTGGGGCTTGGGGTTTTTAGCATTCTGAACGGAAATGCCTTCAGGAAAACCGTATTTTGCTTTAACCTCGGCCAGTTTTCTGGCTATTTCAACATCCACCTTTAAAATAGTAAAATTGGCGTTTGCCAGAAATATATAAGGTATTTTGTGTTTCCCGAACCATTCGGCTTCCCGCGCCACTCTCTCCAAAGGAAAGGGGCTTATTTTATCTTCAATGGCACCGCCCCAATCGCAGTAAGTGCACTGGTAGGGGCAACCCCGGTCGGTTTCCCACATCGCGATCCATTTTTGGTCAGGATGAGTATTCATTAAGGGGTCAAAAATTCCGTTCAGATACGGCGAAGGCGTGTTTGACAAGTCAAACATTCGCTCAAGCTTGGAATTGTGGTAAAATGCCCCGTCATGCTCAAGATAACTTACCGAGGGCAGTTTTGTCTTATCTTTCAGACCGTCAATTGCCAATTGTTCCAATATGTATCTGAACACTCTTTCACCCTCTCCATGGCAAGCAATGTCAATGTAAGGATGATCCCTGTGGAATTTCTCGGTCATCCCCATTCTTTTGCGTTTCAGTTCGTCCGGCTTGGGGTCGGTTTTCTTTATTCTCTCAAATTGTTTTTTGCTGTCAGGAACATGCGGTCCGCCTACTATAACCAATCTGTTTGGATAGCGTCTCTTAAATTCTTTGGCGATAGCCATTGAATTTTCAAAGTTCCAAACATATAAACTTATGGCCAGAATATCAGCGTCGCCCAGTTGGTCTACGATCTCGGAGATCGGCGCGAAGTCATAAATAGCCAATAAGAATTCATAATATTCGGCATAAGACAAATGTTTTTGCGCGTAGGCCTGAAGCATTCCGACCGAAAGGGGCAAATAGCACTGTCCGGAGAAACTGTTGTTGAGTTGGATCGGCCCGATTCTTATTGTTTTGGGTGGCGGTTTTGTGGCTATTGGATAAGGCGGACTCTCGGTTGCAATTTTCAACGGGATTGTTTTTGGGGCCATAAAGGCCTTTTTAAAAGTGCTTGTTTAGGTATGTTAATATCATATTTTTTTAGACTAGGCAAAATATAAAAAGCGGGTTAAGTCCGCTTTTTTAGTTTTGCTTGAATATATTATATTGTCCTAAATCAGAATCAGGGTTTTCTAAGTACCATTTTGTTGTTTTTGCGATACCTTCTTCCAGGGTAGTTTTGGGTTTAAATCCCAAATCTTTTAACCGGCTTACATCTAAAAGACGTTTTGGATCTCCGGCTGGCTTGGATGTATCGTATACGATCATGGGCTTATAGTCAGAATTTCTGGCTAGTATCTCGATTACCTCTTTAATGGATGTCGGGTTGCCACTGCAAAGATTAACTGGGCCGGCTCCTTTTTCTGCCGCCAGGAGCATTCCTCTGGCCGCATCTTCGGCATATATAAAATCTCGCACTTGAGAACCGTCACCCCAAACGATTATCGGATCTTGTTTGTCGGCAAATTTTCTTATTACCGAGGCCATGAATAGGGAGGTTTTCGGATTGAAATTATCGTGAGGACCATAGACATTTGAAGGCCTGACTATAGCGGTATTCCAGTTGTATTGAAGTTTATATGCTTCAAGCTGGAGTTCGCCCATTCGTTTCGCCCAGCCGGCAAACCAATCATTTTTTGAAGGTTGAGTTGTCCAGACGTCATCTTCATATAGTATTTCTGCCGGTTTATAAACGGCAACGGAACTCGCAAATAGATAACCAGGGACATCATTCTCATAAGCTGCGCTCGCCAAGTTTATATTAAACTTCATCATTGGCTCGAAAAATTGAACCGGACTTTTTATCGTTGCATCGGGTGAGCCCTTAACACAGAGCAGATTAAAAACATAATCCATTTTCTGGCAAGCATTAAGGCAATTTTTGTAGTCAGTCAGATCTTTTCTTAAGAATTCTGCTTCACGATGGGCTCGAGAAGGGTCATCAAGAGAGACAATCCTTACTTTTGCCCCCAACTCCATCAGAAGATTAACCAGCGGTGTTCCTATAAGTCCGGTTCCTCCTGCAACGAGAACTTTTTTACCTAACCAGTAATGTTCCATATTTGGCTCCTTCTAAAGCTTGAGGAGAAAATTCAAGGTATCATAAAGATCAAAAGATTCAAATCTTTTTCGCCAGTAAGCAGATCCGCTGTCTGTGTCGGATCCCAAGACAATTTGACTGGCAATGCCCGCCCTATGTTTTGCCTCTTGAATATTGCCGAGTTTTTGTTCGGCAAAAGCAAGAAATAAATGGGCCAGTGGATTTTCAGGAGCAATCCGGTTGCTTATGTCAGTCAAAATAGCTTTGGCCTTACCCAGTTTAATGGGGTCGGTCATGTTTTTGACCTTCCAGTAGTTAACCTTAAAGTCCATAACAAAAGAGCAATCCATTAATTGATCTTTGCTAGGAATGGAATTAAGATCGCAAGTCTCAAAAAGATTATAAAAATCTTTAGCTTGGTTTTTTTCTTTCTGTTCTTTTTTCCGTTGAGGGCTACTGGGGCCGAAAACATAAGCGATGTCGCTTGTTTGCAGGTTTTCTTCAATCAGGCCCTGCTCGAGAAGGTTTTTATAAATATCGGTGGCGGGCAAAAGATTTAAGATCTGAATCGCATACCAATCAAGATCCAGTTCGATGCAAAAATTTATCGTATTTAGAATCTGGCCGAATGTCTCATTCGGGAAGCCGAGCATTAAGAAACCCCTTACGAAAATATGGGGGTAATCGTCTATTACTTTTTTAGCCTTGCGAAAACTTTCCAGAGTTCCGGGCTTATGAACGGCGCGCAATATCTCGGGTGTTCCAGATTCAATTCCAAGATTAAATCCCAGACAGCCTGATTCGGCTATGGCTTTCATTATATCCGGCGTAACAAAAGCGGCAATCAATCCGTTTGAGGCGTCCCAGGTAATGTCCAGATTGCGACTCTTAATGCCGTTAAACAATTTTAAAGCCCTATTTTTATCAAAAAGCAAATCGTCATCCAGCCAGGTTATATGTTGGATGCCATATCTATGATGTAGTTCTTCGATTTCATCAAGAACGTTTTCAGCACTGCGTCCTCTAACTCCTGGTCCGTTGAAATCCGGAACACTGCAAAAACTACAATGAGCGCGACAGCCTCGGTTTGAAAGCACCGATGCCGCTTTGCGGCCTTTGCGCAAGAAACCGTAGGAGCCTATTTGGCCAAGGTCATTGTACTCTCCGATAGGAAGTGAATGATAAAGCGGAGAAGATTCGATCTCTTTTACCCCCGGTGATGTCTGGGATGTAGGCGTTACATAGCGGTCCTGAATAATGGTGCCGATCTGGGCGAGTGACTGAACCGGCAGTTTGCCGTTAATAAAATCAATTAAATCAGGAAAACTGCGATCACCTTCATGCGGTCCCAGGAAATCAATATCGGCGCAATCCTCCAGAACTAAATGGCTGGCGTTGGAAGGATGAACTCCGCCGACAATAATCGTTGTGATAGGATATGCTTGTTTGATTTTTTTAGCTATGTCCTTAATAACTTTATGTGACATTGAGAACATACAGCTAATGCCGACAAGGTCAGGCTTAAACCGGTCTAACTTATTAAGGAGGCTTTCTTGCCAGAACATATATGAGAATTGATGGTCTAATCGGTGGGCTTCGCTAAGCATCTCAAAATTAAGGTCAAGTATGTCAGTTTCATAACCGCGCCGATCTAGGTTTCGGCACAGAATGCCGCAACCATATGGCTGGTACGACCAATATCTTCCGCCCAGGGCACGGTCCAGATAGAAATTTTCTTCCTTAATATGCATCGGGTGAATCAATAAAATTCTTTGGCAGGGGGTCTTAACCGATTTTTTAAGCTTTTCAGCTATCATTTCACGTATTTTTGCTTCGTTTGGATTCAAGAGGTCATGATTATCTTGGTTTAAAGGTATTTTTAGAGTACTCATTGCTCACTCATTCTGTTTACTTTTAAAGAACTTTTCGTAATTATAAATTTTTATCTGACAAAGTCAATGTAAGGTCTAGTAATCCCTCACGCTTTAAAAGCTCAAAGACTATACCCAGATTCGGACCGGGTGTCGATTTCTTCCAGCGAGAAATCGCACCCTAAGTGCTCGACCAATCGCAGAACCAAGCCGATTGGTCTCCACAATTTCCTCCCTAGGGTATAGTCTTTGAGTTCAGTATGGCTATGTATAGTTTAACCTCCATCACTTTTTTGTCATTTGACAAGCCGAATGAGGGAAGAAGAGTGATTGGATTGTATCCAATAATCATAGGTCGAGCGCCGATCTGCCAGCTGGCGGAGAGGAGGCAAGCGAGGGTTACCTATGATTATTAGTATATACAATCACAATCATCTCAAATCCCGAGATGAAGGCGAGGACCATGATCAAAAAAGCGATGGAGGTTAGGCGAGATGATGTTGTCAGCTAGCGGGGGTGTGAGCAGTTATAAGGCTAAAAAATAAAAAACCGCTCGTTATTGAGCGGTTTGAGTTGATTATTCAACTGGCTCCCATTCCCGTTTGGCATTTTTGCCCTTAAGGAACGACGCATTTTTATTGCAATAAGTTATAGAGAATAGTGGCCTAGATCGATTAGTTGAAGTGTTAGCATAAGAACCATGAATCATGTGGCCGTGCATTACCAGCAGGGTTCCTTTTTTTACAATTACATCTCTTTTCTGATAGCCGGGAGGGATTTCTACCCTATTACCCGGGTTTGATCCTGATCCGTCTTGGTTATCGGAAGATTTTTCCTTGTAACTCGGAGTCGGTACAAAGGGCAGCAATTCTTTATTGTAAGCATGAGATCGGGGGCAGACATACATACATCCGTTCTCTCGGTCTGCATCCTCCAGAAAAATATTTACCGTTAGCATGGCACCGTAAGGCGCTTGCGGGTATGAGTTGTCCTGATGAGGCTCCCAGGCTTGATTAGCGTAAACAGTTCCGGCTTTCTTGAATAAGATCTGGCTTATTAAAGTACCGATTACCGAATTATTCTGGAGAGTTCTTATAATGCTTACAATTCGCTTATCTCTCATCAATGCTTTTAATTCAGGAACCTTACGGTCCAGGTTCATTTCAGCTGAAAAATCTTTATCGGCGTATTTTTCTAGAAGTCTAAGCAATCCATCACATTCTTTTGGCTCTAAAACAGGGACAGCCAAATAACCATTGCGATCATAGAACTGTTTACCCTCTGCAAGTTGTTCGGCAGTCACTATTTCATTCTCCACTTCTTTTTTTATGCCAGTTAATAGTTTGCCTTATTCCTTCATCAATGTCAATATCAGGATTCCAGCCTAAAATTTTTTCTGCTTTTGTCGTATCTAAAGCAATAGAAGTATCTGTTGTCGGTTTGCTTCCGTCATAGATAATTGGGATATTTTGCCCGGATATGTTTTTAATTTTTTCAACCAATTCTCGGATTGAAATTAAGGTGCCCGAGCCGATGTTTAAGATTTCATATTTAGAGAGGGGAACGGTAATAGCAAGCTCAATGGCTTTAGCCAAGTCAAAAACATGCAGAAAATCTCTTTTTTCAAAACCATTTCCGCTCACCGCTACAATATTATTTTTCTTATCAGTGATTTTAGCTACTGTGGCCGCAAATACATGGCCCTTGTTGGGATCAAATTTGTCATGGGGACCATAGATATTCGAATGTCTTATAATAGTCCAATCAGTACTATCAATTCCAGAATAAAATCGGCACATTTCCTCAAAAAATATTTTTACTTCTGCCCAGTATCGGTAGGCTGGATGTATCTTGGATGAATCTATTTCATTTTCTTTTACCGGCGCTAAATTATGGGCCGGATAGAGAATCGAACAGCTTAAAAATATAAATTGCTTTACTCTATTGGCATGGACGGTTTCGATAATATTGTTATTGATCGATACATTACCGGCGATGTATTTTGCCGGATCGTTATTTATAGCTATTGAGCCGTCGGTTATGGCGGCAGCATTAATAACGCAGTCGAAACCGTTAGCCACTATTTGGGCAGAGGCATTTCTATCTGTAAAATCAACTTTTGATAAATAAGGGCAGGGATCAGATTTATAACTGTTAAAGTATGTTCCATATACTGCCAGGCCAGGATTTTTTGATAAATGTTCCAACAAGTTTCTTCCGATAAAACCGCTGGCACCGCAGATGAGCACTTTTTTTATCACAGAATTGACCTCGTGATTCCGCCGTCAACATTATAGCAATGGCCGGTACTGAAGCCGGATATGTCTGATGCCAGAACGGCAACCAAGGCGGCAACATGATCAGCTGTTCCTATTTTGTCGAGAGGTGATTTCGCTTTTGCTTCATTCTCGATTACTCTCTCTGCTTCGGTATAAGAAATATTGTCCCGGTTAGCCCTATCTTTAACATTTCTGGCCCAGCCCCCGTCTTTTAAGGTGCTGGGGCAAATAACATTAACTCTTATACCCATTGGGCCGAGATCATTGGCCATTTGTTTGCTTACGGCCAGCATGGCCGCTTTAGCGGCAACGTAATGATGGTTATACCTGCCTGGCTGATGGGCGACCAAGCTGCAGATATTTATGATGCTGGCTTGTGAAGACTTTTTAAGCCAAGGCATGGTTTTTTTTGAGAAGCGAACCATGCTCATAAAGGTTAAATTATAGGCATTAATCCAGTCGTTGTCATCCAGATCGAAGAAATTACCGAATTTCTCAATATCCCCGATATTATTTACTAAAATATCTATGTGGCCTATATCTCTTTTTACATTGATGAACATTTCTTCAATGCTTTCCGGAATAGTTGCATCAACTTTATATGAACCGACGATAACATTATGTTCGCTGATTATTTTTTCTTCAAGAGCCAGTAGCTTATCATATTTCCTACCGCAAATTATGACATTAGCTCCTTCTCTAGCCAGGCATAATGCAATTGCCCGACCAATGCCTCGGCTTGATCCAGTAATGAGGGCTGTTTTTCCACCAAGTCCAAGATCCATACATTTCCCTTAAAATTGTAAATGAACGGAATTAAGATTACATAAAATTTTATTTTAATCAAGCGGGGACTTCTCTTGGTTTTTAATAAATCCTCCTCGCGGCTAGCCGCGAGGTATCAAGAGGCGAAACCGTCTCTTGATACCGCCGCAAGCGGCGGAGTATTTACTCCTTTTTGCTTCGCCTGGATCAAATAGAAGCCAGCTTCCATTTGACTCCTCGCTAGCAAAAATAAAAAAAACCGAAATGATTCGGTTTTGTAACGATTATAGCGAACAAAGATTATATTCTTTCAATCTTTTTTGAAGTTCAAGATAATTAGCAACAATTTTTTCTGGAGACATGCCTCTGCCCCATAAAGTCTCAGATTCATATTCAAAGGTAAGGGTTGGCTGTTCATCGCCGAATCGGCTGTACATATGCATCGTTTTTTGCCAGTCAGTTTTAATAGTCTTAATTCCGAATTTTTCCGGGTGAGTATAGACTTCAGTTCCGGGCCTTACGGTAAATAGCGAAAGATAGACAATCGACGGCGAAGTTTCCACAATAAATGACCATGTTTTTTCGATAATATCTTCAGGTTCGCCGGGTAAGCCAATAATCATATAGAGTCTGGCTTCAATATCGTTGGACTGTAAAATTTGGATAGTTTCTTTAGCTTGGTTGATGTCGATCTTTTTGTTAATCAGATTTAAAGATAGCTGATTAATGCTTTCAACCCCTAGGCCCATAGCAATACAACCTGATTCGCGTGCCAGTTTAGCCAACTTGTGATTAATACCGTCAACACGGCATTGACCACGCCAAATTATTCCTGTTCTAGCTATAGTTTCAAGATAGATTGTAGCAGCCTGCTCATTAAGGGGAATGCCGATTTCGTCAAGAAGGCTAAGTCCATCAATGCCGTACTCTCTTTTTAAATATTCAATTTCTTGTTCAATAATATTCGGGTTCCTATATCGTATGCCCGGGCTTGTTTCACGAGCAAAGTTAAGAGCGCAAAATGAACATCTGTAAGGGCAGCCCCGGCTGAATATCGCTGTAGTGGCAAGTTTATTCTCGGATCCGGGCTTATTTTTTAAGGTGAGGAGATTACTTCTGGCAATAGAATTTTTTGGGAGGTACTTTCTCTGGCTATAAGGATAGAGATTTATATCAATAATACCTTCTTGCTGATATTTTATTTTAAGAGAGCCGTCTATAAAATCGTTAATAGCCTGAACGATTATTTCTTCTCCTTCGCCGATAATAAGAGCGTCAAATATTTTTAAATTTTCTTCCAGAAAAGATATTATATGCGGTCCGCCGGCGATATGGATGGCCTTTGGGTATTTAAGTCGCAGATTTTTTACAATAGATATTTGCTCAGCATAATCGAGCGTATAAACGGAATGAAGATAAATATCGCATTCGGGAATGTGGTATAGGGCAAATTCTTTTTTAATACCCCGCAGATCTATTAAATGGACTTCAATTTTGTCTCCTAAACGGTCTTCTAAGATAGTCAGAATATAAAAATGAGTATGCGGATCGCCCCTGAAGGGATCATATAAATAATCGCTGCTTGGTTGGACGAAGCCTATTCTTATCATGTATTTGTCTCTAGTTTTGAAAGATCAATGATAGTTATTTTATACCTTTATCGGTTAAAATCAATAAAAAAGAGCTTCTTAGCTCTTTAGATATTTGAAAAATGTCTTTGTCTGATGATCTGAAATCCCTTAATTAATTCAGCTATTCCTTCTTGGAGAGAGATTTGAGGTTTAAATCCTGTTTTTTCTATCTTTTCATTGCTGACAATATAGTCTCGCTTATCCGGATCTTTACCCTTTCCTTCAAAGAAATCAAAATTTGGCAACTGTTTCTGTATCTCTTGGCATAACTCCCATTTGCTTAAATTAGCGTCACTTAGGCCCACATTATAAATCTCATTTTTCATATCCTCAAATTTATCAATACAATGGATAAATGCCCTCACTACATCTCTGACGTGGATATAATTTCTCTTGGCATGAGGTTCGTAAATCATGGCATAGCCGTCAGTAACGGCTTTGTGGGCCAAGTCATTAACCAGAAGATCAAGACGCATTCTGGGACTTAATCCAAAAACAGTGGCAAGCCGGAGAGAAATGCTATCCTTGTTTTCCATAATTGCTTTTTCGGCCGATACTTTCAGTCTGGCATAAAGGGTAATCGGTCTTAAGGGGGTTGTTTCGTCGCAATAAATATCTTTCTGGCCGATACCGTAACCGCTGTTTGTGTTCGGGAAGATAATAGCCTGATTTTTATTTTTGAGTCGGAGGAGGGTGAGAATTGCTTCTAAATTTACTGATTGAGCAGCGGTTCGATCATAATCGCAAGCCGGAGCCCCGACAATACAAGCTAAGGGAAGAATAAAATCAGCATCATAGATTAATGGTTTGATTAATTCTTCGTTTCTGGCATCTCCCCTGACTATGGATAAATTGCCGTTGTGGCAGCAGTCAAGCAGGGGAGTTTGGTTATACATAAAATTATCAAGAGCAATAATCCGGTTACCTGATTCTAAGAGTTGGGGAATCAGTATTGATCCAATATATCCAGCCGCTCCGGTGACAAGGATTTTTTTAGCAGGCATTTTTTTTGTTCTCCTTAATGGGGTTGTTTGGCGGAGTGGTTCGATGATCAAGCGCTGTTTTTATAACTACTGAACAAATATATTCTATGTCTATCATTTTTAGATAAGGATGATTAGGCAGAAAAAATCCGCAATTATACAATCTGTTTGCCATTGTGGCCGAAAATTTATGGTAATGCCTAAACCAGTAGGGCTGCATTCCCTGATTACCAGAAGTAAAGGGCCTGGTTTCAATACCATTTTCTTCAAGGGCTTTGATTATGGCTTTTCTTTCGTTTAGGTCGTTGGCCAGAGCGCAGAAATGGATGCTACAAACCGTAGATTTATTATAAACTTGGATTAGGAAATATTTGCCCAACTCTTTTGCGTAAAGCTTATGATTCTCAAATCTTTTTTGAATTGTCCAATTCAATCTATCTATCTGTCGGAGACCAAGAAAAGCTTGTAAATCTGTAAAACGGAAATTAAACCCCGGTTCACAGAAGACAAAATGAGTTCCGGTATCGTCTATCTCATATTGTTCCAGCACCTTGGTTCTTGTTGCTGAATCAAGGTGAGCTACCCAGCCATGGCTACGAAGCATTACGAGCATATTAAACAGTTCTTCGTTATCGGTAACCACTATTCCTCCTTCAATCGTTGGAGTCTGATGACCGTAATATGTTGATATACTGGCCATATCGCCAAATGTTCCGACCTTCTGGCTGTTATAAGATGATCCGATTGCGGCACAGGCATCTTCAAGGAGAAAGAAACCGTACTGTTTTTTAAGATTCATTATGTATTCCATTTTGTTTGGAACTCCTAGAACGTGGACCATCATTACTGTTGATGGGCGATGTTGATCAAGAAGAGATTTAAGATATCCGAGATGAAGGCCCCAATTATCATAATCGGCTTCGCACATGATTGGTTCAAAACCAAGCTGAATAAAGGGAGCTATACTTGTAACCCAGGCGGAACTTGGCACAATAACTTTTCTGTTTCTTAAAAGTCCTGAACGAAGCAGGGCATAAGACATAAGAAGATTTGCCGATGAACCGGAATTACAAGATACTGAATATTTTCGGCCAAGCTGTTTTGACCATTTTTGCTCGTATTCTTTAACTAAGGGACCCATAGTTAGCTGGGGAGTTGGATTATTTGTCAACCAATCGGCCAAAGCCCGCAAATCTTCTTTGGTTATAGTGTCTTCGGCGAGATGGTATTTGAATTTAGTCACCATATCTTCCTTTTATTGTAAAATAGCTTTTAAATATCCTAGAAGTTTTTATTATAAAATCAATATTGACAATATTAAATAAGTTTTTTTAATTTATCCATATTTTTAACAATATTATCCGGCTGAGCAGAACTCAAAAGCTTTCTTGAGTGAAATCCCCAGGTAATGGCTATAGTTTTAAGGCCTATTTCTTTGGCAATTAAAACATCACCGACGGTATCGGATATCATGATGGCTTCTTGAGGAGCAGCCGAGAACTTATTTAATATTTCTTTTATCATACCTTCTTTAGTAAAGGCCGAATCAGCCAGAACTAAACCGAAAAGATTTTTTATTTTATTTTTATCTAATAAATTTTCAATATTATTTTTTCTTCCAGAAGAGGCAATGGCCAGAATATATTTTTTACTTAGTTTTTCTACTAGGCTTGAAGTTCCGGGGAAAAGTTTAACTTCTCTATTTTTGCGGTAATAGTAGCGATCATAATTATTTTTTCTAAAATCCATGAAAGATATATACTTTTGCTTATTATTTATAAAACTTTTAAATCCTTGATGGACGTTTCCAATAAAAAAGTTGCGGTATTGTTTTAAAGTTAAAGATAAGCCGATTTCTTTCATTCCGGCTTTTATCAGGGAATAAAAAGAATAAAGAGAGTCTGCCAGAACTCCATCAAAATCGAAAATGATTATGCGCGGGTATCTATATTTTTGAGATTGAGAGAAGAGAGACATTCTTAAAATTTAGACCGTTTTTTTTAATATCCTTGATGTTGAATACATCGCCGACGCGATAAAGTACTTTGTCGCGGGGTGATTTAATGAAACCATTTAAGACTATGGCTAATTTAGCATTATCTGATATCAGGCCACCAAGATCGTTATCGTCTCTAATGAAAGAAAGACATAAGTGATTGTTGCAAAAATTTTTAACAACATGGATTTCTTCGCTTTTAAATCTAATATAAGAGCCGTTCATCAACTGCATTTTTTCAGCCGTTTCATAGCCGGTGTTGGCCCTTCCATATTTGTCTTTAAGTCGGACAAGATCATGTTTCATCGGCGGTGTTTCGACTTCCAGTAGTTTTAATTCCTTTTTTGATATAGATTTAGTCGAATGAAAAACTCCGGCATCTATCATTACCGCATCAAAAGCTGAAAGCTTAACCGATTTTTTTAAGGTAGAGAAAATAGCTTTGCCTTCCAACACGATTAGGGCTGTTTTTTTGTTGGGATGGCAATGGGTTGATGTTGATTTTAAATAATCAAGTGATAGATGCCAAACTTCCACCAAGGGAGTGTTGGTCAGAAGATACTCATAGCCCCATGGTTTATTCACTACCATTTTGGCAAGATCGACATTTATAGGCGCTGTTTCTATCGATTTAAGAGCTAGTGATTTTTTGTCTGCAAAGGATAGTTTTGCTTTTCTAATCATATTAAATAAAGCCCTGGGTTTTGCGGCTCAAGTTAAAATTTCGAGAAAATAGCTTTCATTAATTCAGTAACATCTCTCGGGTGACGGGCGGTGACGATATTGCCGTCAATAACTGCCGGCTGGTCAGTGTATATTGCACCGGCATTATTGATATCGTCTTTGATGCCGACATATCCGGCTATTTTTTTATTTTTAACTATGCCGGCCGATATTAATACCCATGGCCCATGGCAGAAAGCAGCTACAACCTTTTTTTGCTTGTTCATTTGTTTCACAAATTCCAAAATTTCTGGAACTTGTCTCACTCTGTCTGGCGCCTCAAAACCACCCGGTATTAGGACTAAATCATAATCTTCCGGTTTTAGTTTTTTGGCGTCAACGAGAGTCCCATAATATCGAACAATTAATTCAAGGGGAAAGTTAAGTCGGCCATTAACCAATTTTGCATCTTTGGTTGCAATATCAACCGTAAATTTTTCTTCTCTTAGCCGTATAACCGGATAAATAACCTCCTCATCTTCAAAGCCTTCGGCAGTAATGACAACCGCCTTTTTGTGATTATTTTTTTTCATGAGATGAACTTAAAATTGACTCAGGCTTTAGATTACCACAAACTATACCCATTTAAATATTGACAAGTATATTTTATATTTTACTTTATTAGCCTACAGGCAAGACCTATACGGGCCTTGCCTGTAGGCTAACTTTTGCCTGCAGGCTTACTATATTGTTGTCAGGCATTAAATAATAGTATAACATCGCTTCAAGATAGATCCTTTAAAACATATACTAAGGAGAGGGGAATGAACAGAAAAGACATCGATTTGGTTGTTATCAATCCCGGCGATAGGGTAGAAATATATCAAGTATTAGGATCATCTGGAGTGAGTGCGGCTGAACCGCCGATTTGGGCCGGTCTCATCGCCAATTATATTTTGGGCAAAGGTTATACCGTAGAAATAATTGATGCTAATGCGGAAAATTTAACACCCCAGCAAGTTGCTCAACGAATGGAGGCAATCAATCCGTTGCTTGCGGCGGTTATAGTTTATGGCCATAATCCGTCAGCATCAACTCAAGTTATGCCTTCAGCCGGAAGAATCTGTTCGGCCATCAAAAATTTATTGCCCGAGCAGAAGTTATTTTTAGCTGGTGGTCATGCCGCTTCTCTTCCGGAGAGAACATTAAGAGATGAGTCGGTTGACTTTGTTTGCACAGGTGAAGGACCGGTTTCAACTGCTGATTTACTCGAATGTCTTAAATCTAATAGTGATGATTATCAAAAAGTGCGGGGGATAATCTATTATGATAATGATGGTAATTTGGCGACAACTCGTGATGCGCCGAATGTAACCAGACTAGACGAAGAAATGCCGGGGTTACCGTGGCATATGCTGCCGATGAATCTTTATATATCTCATGATTGGCATGCTTTAGGTTATTCTTCCAGAAAACCATACGCATCTATTTACACGACCCTCGGCTGCCCTTATAAGTGCGAGTTTTGCTGTATTCAGTCGCCATTTAAATCTGGCGAACAAGTTTTAGGTTTACCGGCTAATGTAAATAGCTATCGGTACTGGAGTCCTGAATTTACGGTCAGGCAATTAAAGATTTTAGTTGAGACTTATGGCGTGAGACACATAAAGTTTGCTGATGAAATGTTTGATCTTAATCCTCGGTATTGCAAATCAATCTATGATGGGCTGATAAGAGAGGGACTTGGCGATCGGCTAAATATCTGGGCTTATACCAGGGTAGATACTGTTAAAGATGAAAAGATGATTGAGCTTGCCTTGAAAGCCGGCATCCGCTGGTATTGCATCGGATTTGAATCTGCTTCCGAGCGGGTTAGGAATGATATTAATAAAGGCTATAAGCAGGAGCAGATATTTAAGGTTATGGAGAGACTAAAGAAAATCGGGGCTAATGTTATTGCTAATTTTATCGTTGGTTTACCGGAGGATGATTTTGAAACAATGCAAGAGACCTTGGAACTGGCTATAAAATTAAATGCCGAATGGTTTAATATTTACAGTGCTATGGCTTATCCGGGTTCTGCCTTATACAAAAGAGCTATTAAAGAGGGTTGGCGTTTGCCGGAAAGCTGGATAGGATTTTCCCAGCATTCGGAAGAAACTCTTCCTTTACCGACGAAATATCTTACCGGCGGGCAGGTTCTTGCTTTTAGGGATTATGCGCATGTAAAGTACTTTTCCAGACCAGAATTTTTATCGATGCTTGAATCTAAGTTCGGACCGGCAGCCGTTAAACAAGTCCGGGATACAATTTCAAAAAAACTGATAAGAAAATATGCTGAACAAATTCCAGGCCTAGAGCCGGAAAAAGGAGGCGAGAATGAATAAGCTGGCACCGCTTGAACATATCGAGCTAAAATTAAAAGCCAATTGGGTGCGCAGAAAAGTTTTGCAAATGGCGGTTAAGGCAAAGAGCGGTCATGTAACTACCGCTTTTTCTCTTACCGAACTTCTTCTGACTTTATATGAAGGCGGAGTTCTTAAATATAGGCTGGATAATTCTAAGTGGTCTGGGCGGGATAGATTTATTTTGAGCGAGGGGCAAGCAGCTATAGGAATTTATCCGATCTTGGCTGATGTTGGTTTTTTCCCTATGCAATATCTTGATAATTTTCTTGGTGAAAACAGCACTTTGGGCGTTCATTCAGAACCCCATACGCCAGGCATAGAAGTTCTTACTGGATCATTGGGCCATGGATTAGGGATTGCTAGCGGTATGGCTTATGTCGCTAAGCTCGATAATATTTCTAAAGAGGAACGTTTAATTATGTGCTTAACTGGTGATGGTGAACTGTGTGAAGGGTCGAACTGGGAAGCATTTATTACTATCCAAAGCCGTAATTTAGACAATATTGTTTTGGTGGTCAACAGAAATCATCATTTTACGATTGGCAGAACCGATTCGATAATTACGCAAAGAGATGTCTGTCTTGACCCGCTCACATCTAAATTGGAATCTTTCGGTTTCGAGGTGCGATTGGTGCCAGGCCATTCTTTCCCCAAACTTTTTAGTGTTTTTGCCGATATCAGGACCAGAAATATTGAAAAACCATTAGCTATTATTGCTGATACGGTTAAGGGAAACGGTTCTTCATATATTGCGGACAAAAGATTCTGGCATTATCGAGTGCCTCAAGGCCATGAGCTTCAACATGTTGAGACAGATCTTGAAAATGAGAAACTACAATTAGAAAAAGAATATTTGATTTTAGGAGGCAAACATGAATAAAGGCAATATTCTTGGAATGCGCGATTCTTTTTTCGTTGAACTATTAAGAATTTTCAAGAACGATAAAAACACATTTCTAATAAGCGCTGATAACGGTGCGCCGACGATGGATCTGATCTCTGATCTTGAGGGGCAGTTTCTTAATGTCGGTATTGCCGAGCAGCAAATGGTGGCGATGGCTTGCGGTTTAGCTCTTGAAGGAAAATCAGTTTGGTTCTATGCCATTGATCCATTTGTAACCATAAGATGCCTTGAATTTGTAAAACTAGATATGTGCGCTATGAATTTGCCGATTACTGCTCTTGGTGTCGGTTCCGGATACTCATATGATAACATGGGGCCGACTCATCATGCTGTCGGTAATATTGCAACGATGAGGCCTTGGCCTAATCTAACTATCTATAGTCCTTCCGATAATATTATTGCTTCCGCTTTGGCATATATATCGTATGAAGATCGAAGGCCTCATTATATTAAATTTGATCGGACGACTCCAGTAAATCTTTATGAGAATAAGCCGGTTAATATCAATCACGGGCTCATTCATACAAAATCTGGTAATCAAGTCTGTATTATTTCAACAGGGAGAATGGTCCATAATGCGGTTAAGGTTGCTGAAAAGCTGGACAAAGAGGGTGTTTCAACCGGTGTTGTTGATCTCTTTCGTCTTAAACCAATAAATTCAGCGCTTCTTCTAGAAATTTTAACTAACTATCAAAAAATAGTAACCTACGAGGAAGATTATCTGATTGGCGGCATGGGTTCTGCGGTTGCTGAAATATTGGTTGACAACGGCATATTTAAACACTTTCTTCGTATCGGCCAGAAAGATGCTTTCGTTTACGATCTTGGCGGACGGGAGATTATCTGGAAGAGATTAGGTTTAGATGCTGAAAGCGTTAAAGAAAAAATTCTGCATTGGCTGACATAAATTTAAGTCCATCGCTTTGATGGACTTTTTTGTTATTGCCATTGAAGCTCTTCCATATTTATGATATCATCAACCCTAATAGTTCTTTATAAACAAAAAAAGGCTTCAGTTATGAAGGTTGCTTTTTTATATCCCCGCTGGACCGGAGAATATGGTCTTTTCGGCCACTTTGCCCGAAGAAATTCGACATGGATGCCTCAAAATATTGCTTTGTTGGCGGCGATAGTAGAACGGCATGGCCATACGGCATTCATAATTGATGGACAAGCCGAGAATATAGGCCGGGAAGAGATGGTTAATAAAGCGCTTGCTTTAAAGCCGGATATATTCGCTTTCTCATGTTATAGCCCTTTCGCTCATATCAATATAGATGCAGCCAATGACTTAAAAAACGCCGGCGTTAGAGAGCCTATTATTGTCGGCGGACCGCACATAACCATTTTAAAGGAAAAATTTCTTATTGATAATCCTCAATTTCAATATTTTTTTATCGGAGAAGCGGAGCAATCTTTGCCCAAATTTCTCGATGCATATCAAAAAGACAGCGATTTGTCTCAAGTCGACGGTGTTATTTTTAAAAAAGACGGAGAAATAGTGATCGGCAAACCGCAATGGATCCCAACAGCGATAAAAATAACGGGCAAGACTTATGGCCAAGAATATGCTTTAGATAAATACCCATTTCCGGCGAGACACTTATTGCCAATGAAAAAGTATCGTCTGGGGACTAATGACGGCAGAACTCATTTTACCACTGTTCATACTATGCGAGGTTGTCCATGGCATTGCATATTCTGCGCTTCGGATGTATTAAATACCACTCGAATGGCTATGCGCTCAGCCAGATCGATTGTCGACGAGATTAAAAAGATTCAAGAAGATTTTCCTTATATTACCCATATTTTCTTTAGCGATGACGTTTTAACTTTGTGGGCCGATAGCCATATCTTGAAAATATGCGATCTGATAGTTAAGGAAAATATTAAAATTACTTTTGAAGGCAGTACCAGGGCTAATTTGGTGGAAGAAGAAATGATCGCTCGTATGGCCGAAGCTGGCTTGGTTCGTCTTTCATTCGGGCTAGAAACAGTGAATACCCAAATGCGGGATACAATGAGGAAACAGGTTAAGCTTGAAGATTATCCTCGGGCCTGTAAAATCTGCGAGAATAACAACGTTGAGGCAATGACCTCGGTTATGATCGGCTTGCCCGGAGAAACGCTTGATACGATAGAAGAACTTTCTAACTTTTTAGCGAATGCCAGAGAAGTGAAACAGGCCAACTGCTCTATTGCCGTGCCTTATCCCGGGACCGAATTTAATGATATGGCAGTAGCCGGCACTCATGGAGTCGAACTTTTATCGAAAGATTTTTCAAAATATTTGCGTTATGGCAAGGCCGTGACTAAAGTCGGTGAACTGACTTCTGAAGATCTTATCAAATTGCAGAATAAAATGTTCGTCAGAATTTATTCAAAACATTGGCGATGGAAGCCAATGTATAATAAACATGGAGTCGTCGGGTTTGCTTTATTAATGTTGCGAGTGTTGAGATTGTGGAAGCAGCTGTTATTTGACCAGAAAGTGAAACCAGTCATGACTCATCCTAAAAATTAAAAAATTATTTTAAAAAACTGCCTTTTAATCGGCAGTTATTTTTTATCGGTAACTATTTTTTTGATATACTCGCATATCTTATCGGCTGAAGGTGGCAGGTTATCAAGGTGAGGAGCAAAACCGGCTGTTCTTTCCTCAAGACCCAATACCCTAATTTTTTTATTTGTGTTTTGCATTATATCATAAGCAATACACTTAGATACTCCGTTTTCAAAGTCAGTATCTATCACCAAACCGCCATATTGAGTGCTTTCAACCGCATCTAGCATAGCGTTACTCATAATAAAAGGTTTTAGCCACAGTAAATGTATGACATTACAGATTATTCCATTTTTTTCAAGCTTTTTTATAGCTTCTAGAGTATTTAATCTGGCCGCAGAAATAGGGAAAAGGGTAATATCGGCTTTTTTGTTAAGTATATCCGGCATTTCATAATTAATATCAAAACTTCTTCGATGTTCGCTGACATAAATCGGATCATCGTGGGTATTGAAATAATCAACAATTTGCAAATATTCTCCAGATGTCATTGGTGCAGTGACTATAATTCCGGGCATCCTTGTGAATAGGCCATGATGACTTGAACCGGCGACGGGTCCTATTCCGCCATCCATAGCGATAGAACGGACGAATAATCGGCGCGAAACTCCCCACATCTCTTTCGATTTTGCGGCAAGATTCACGATAAAAGCGGCATTAAACCATTGAAATCCTTGGTAACGGACTATATAGATAGTAGGTCTTACCCTGGAACAGCCGATAGCGATACCGGAACCAGAAGTATCGCCCATTGAAAGCTCAATCAGGCCTTCTTCTTCGGTCATTTCAGGCACAGTACCGCCTACCCAACCGACAGCGGTCAGGCACTGACCCATGGCTATGCCTTGGCGATTTTCTAGCATCTCCCGGGTTATCATCTGAATTGTTTCTTTTACTTTCATTTGTTTTGGCGGAGTTATCGGATTGCGTTCATATTTATATTTAGGATCGACAATGGTAAAAATCTTTCTTTGAGTAAATTTATCCGAGAGTGGTTCTTTGACTTTTTCAGACCACAGTTCATCCATATATTTTTTAGTTGATTCTTCTATCTCTTGAGCGGCGGTACCCAGTTTTAATCTATTAAGCTCTGATTTAACCAACTCAAATCGATTCCACTCGGGCTCATTGTCTTTGCCTGTTCCGGCATGCCATAATTCACGGCAAGTGTGAATATTTATTAAGGCCGGTAGGGAGATATTTAACCTCTCAACATGATACATTATTAACCAGGGATCGTCGGTGATTTCTACGGCTGGCATTCCGAAGCTGGCATTTTCAGCCATTGTCCAATTTCGACGAATTTTAACTTCTGTTTTGATGGATAAGTTATTATCACATACGACAAATAATACCGGCAGGTTTTTGGTTGCCGCAAATCCAATAGCTTCTAAAACAAAACCTTCTTCAGCGCTGGCATCACCCACAAAAGCGATTGTAGTTTCATTTGTCCCCAAAGCAGAACCGACACTATCGGCAATTTGAGTTCCCATTAATCCGTCGTGGCCTATCATTTTAATTTCCGGGCAATGGATTGAGGCTGAACCGCCCATGCCACCGGCGCAGCCGTTCGGCAAACCGCGCAGTTCGTCAATTAATCTGGCTGGATTTCCGCCGAAAGCCAGATAAATATCGTGGCAACGATGCTGACCGAATAGGGCAGGATCAGGTAGAGCGAGATTTCTAAAGACCGTAGCAAGGGCTGCCGAGATAGATTCTTGGCCGGCCGATAAATAAATTGGTATTTTGGGGATCATCTCCCGATCGTATGCTTTCTTGACATTCAATTCGAAATATTTTATCAGGCATATTCTTTTGAACATCTCCAAGGTTTCATCTTCGGAAAATATTTTCGAGATTTCTCTGATCATGCCATAGTCGGGTGATCTCATTATTCTCTACTTTCTTGTTTTGAAAGTGCTTTTAATTTGTTTACTGTAAAATATTTAGTTATTCGAGTCAATACTTAAACAATTTCGTTTGTTGTGGTTTTAACTTGGTCGGAGTGGATTAGCCAAGCATAGCCTCTATATAAATCTTCTTTGGTTATATCTTTAAGTATCAGGTCCATGTAACTTGTTACTTCGCTTTCGTGGGTCCAAAAACGGCTAGTGCCCATTGTTTTAAATTTAGCCTTAGCTACTTTTTCAATTCGCTTAGTTTTTAAAAGTTCATTTAAAACAGGATCTTTGTCGTAATCTCCGTACTTAATTGCTTCCGATTCTGATTCCATATGGACAGCTTTACTGCTTGTATTGGGTATAACTATCCAGCCATGTTCTACTTCGGCAATACTGTTAATAAAGTTGATTTTAAATTTATTTTTATAACGCGGATCCAGGTCAATAATATTAACTAGAAAATTATTATAGTCAGTCTGATAAGTATGGAATTCATTAATGCCGTGTTTTAACAATGCCTCAACCAGCTTAGATGCGGTTAATCTGGCGGGCAGAATATCGTTAAGAAATTTTTCCAGATTCCATAAAAAAACGGCAAGTATGACGGCTGCAACCAAGGTAATAAAATTTGAATAAGCTGATAATAGAAATATAGCCGTTCCCGTTAATAAAGGCATTGTTACTAAGCCTGGCAAATAAGATCTTCCCACCTGAACGCCATAAGTGATCTCTCCCCAGATATAAGGCGATAGAGACATTAAGGCCAGGATGATGGCGTCTGAATAAGTCATCGGTTTAATTAGAAGTAAGTAAGTTAAAGCGGCAAGGGAAATTAATATGTGAAGGGGTATTATTCGCCACAACAGAAGAGGTAGCCATATGTGTCCGCCGCCTCTCGTTGCCCTGTCTACGCTGATATTCTTTTTTGCAAAATAGTCAACGTAAAGACGGAAATGAGTCTTTCTATGAGAATGGAACAAGTAAAAAAGATAATTTCTAATGCCGGTTTTTACATCGGGCAGGGTCAGGAGAACAAACATTAATAATGCTCCCGCTGTGGTCGGCGCCGAATAATCAAAACCTATTAAATTATAAATAATGAATAATAAAATAAGACCAAGCAATGTCGGAAAAATAATGGCATATATTTTTTTTCTGGCATGCTGGATATAATATTCAAGCGGGAAAAGGCCCCGGCCCGATATGAGTTTATTTAATATTCGGGGAGCTTTTTGATAATACATTAGGTTTACAATTTTTTTATAGGAGGTAATAATTATCAAAAAAACAATAATAAAAAAAGCGGGTATAGCCAGACTTAGTAACGAGAAGTCTTTTTTTAGGGCTTCGGCCAAAGCGGTATAGACATAATTCGGGCCGATTATTGATTTATTTGCTTCATAAAAAAGAGCGGCAAGGAATGGAATGATAAATTTACTTGAAGATGCAGAAGAGAAAAGGGATAGGCAGAATAACGCCCCGGCTATCAGGAGCCATACATTTTGCGGCAAAATACCAGTTTGTGAGCTTTGCATGAAATAAATCGAAAGCAAGAAAAACACAATAGCAACATTAATATGGCCGCCAAAAAGGGCTACTTGCCAGGGCCAGACCGAGATCAAAAATAATAAAGCGATTATCAGGCCGGCGAAGGGACCAAGATAATTAGCGCCGATTAGATATAGCATGATTCCGGATATGGCTACAGAAAAAGAGCTGGCTGAAGTAACAGGGTAGTCGCCCCAGTAATTATTAAATATTCCTTGGAAAAAACTGATCATTAAGACTGTCCCGTCCTTCATATAGGTTTTTTGTGCGCCTAGGCGATGCATATCGGAAAACCAACGCCATTTTTTGATTGTAGAAGCGGCGTAAACCTGTTTTTCATTGTCAGTATTCGGTCCGTTATAAATTATTTTTCTGGTTACAATCAAAAAAATAATCCAAAAAGTCATGGCTATAGTAAATACCAGATCTAAATTAAAATGATGATTTTCCAGCATCTAATTTTTGTTGTTGGGAACCTTTAAAATGAGATAGGCGGAGGGGAGTAATAAATAATCTGGCTTCCTAGTTGTTCAAATCTGAACGGAACATGCAGATATTTTTTAAGTTTATTTTTTATTTTTTCTTGAGCTTCGGGGTCGGCATAAAATAGCATAAAACCGCCGCCGCCAGCGCCAAGCAGTTTGCCCCCAATAGCTCCGGCCTTGATACCGGCCTTATATATTTCATCTATGTGCGTATTGGTTATGCTATAAGCGAGCCTTCTTTTGATTTGCCATGCTTGATGCAATAATTTACCAAATTCATCCAGATTATTTTTACTTGTAAGTATGGCTATGCTCTTATTTACCATTTCTGATATTGTTGCCAGTTCGTTTGTGTTTTGAGGAGTATTTTTTATCCAGTCTTTAGCGATTGTTGAGGCATTTCTTGAAAAATCAGTGAAAAAAAGCATGAGATGATCCTGGAATTCTTCTAATCGTTTCTGGCTGATCGGGATCGGGTTTACAGTTATTTCTTCTCGGCCGCCAAAGTCAATTCTATTCAGTCCTCCAAATGCGGCGGCAGTCTGATCTTGAGATCCGACATTCTCTTTTATAAGATTTTGTTCTATGTGAATTGCATCTAGGGCGAGTTGTCTTTTTGTTCTTATCTCACCATGCAGACCGCCTAATGCGTTAACTAAGCCTACGGTGAAGGAAGAACTTGATCCCAATCCGCTTTTTGCTGGCAAATCGGCTTGATGGTGAACTTCTATGCCATGGTCGGTATTGAAAAAATTCAGAGTTGCCCTTACGGAAGGATGGTCTATCTCCCGAATTTCATTTACTAGTTCCTGAACCGAATAAACGACTCTATATTTATGTTTGAAAAACGGCGGCAAAAAACGACAGCTTAGATAGCAGTATTTGTTAATAGTTGTTGAGATGACTGATCCGCCGTGTTTTTTATACCAGGCCGGATAGTCCGTCCCTCCGCCAAAAAAAGATATTCGAAATGGGGTTCTGGTTATGACCATAAATAATCAAATCATATTTACAGTTATTATGATAATTAGTGTTTTAGATATTTTTAAATTCAATAAAATCATCTATTGATTTTGGTTTTATCATTTTTTTTGTTCTCAAATCTAATATTTGGAAAAATTGTTCTATATTAAATACGTTGTATTTTAGGATGCTATTGTTATCCGACCATTTTATGGGCAGATCTTTTCTGTATAAAGCAAGTATGTCCCTTAGTGTTTTAATGTTCCCATTATTTTTTAATGGTGTTTTGTTATTTTTCTGACTAATTTTTAATAATACGCCCAGATCCCAAGTTTTTAGATGTTGTTCAACATAAAATTTTTTCATAATTTTAAATCCACTTTCGTGAACTAAATTAATAAAATTTTCTTCTGAAAAGTTACTCTTATGGGGGAGATAGAATGCATCATTCCAATTTACGTAATTCCATATTATCGGGAGTTCTGCATATAAGAGTCCATTTGGCTGCATAATATTTTTTAAGTGTTTCATAACATAGTCCGGGCGGTCAATATGTTCAAGACATTGCGCGAAGACAACAAAGTCATAGTTATTTTTTTTAGAAATAAATTTTTGTATTGATTGAGCGACAACTTGGATGCCGAAGAATTTTTTTATGTAAGCTATTTTGCTTATTTCTGGTTCAACCGCCTGAACTTGAAAGCCATGGGTCTTAAATAGATTTGATCCGGTACCATAACCAGCTCCTATGTCTAATAGTTTTCCCGGTTTGGCATATTTTAAAAACATATCAAAGTATATTTGATACCTTCTTTTTCTTATTTCTTCCGTATCGGGGCTGAATACTTCTAATTTTTTATGATCATAAATTTTGGCCCAGCATTTTTTAAACCAAGACAATGAAGGCGATATGGTTCTAAAAGTAAATAAACACTTGGGGCAAGCGCTTGTTTGGAAAAAATTAAGCCTTGATTTAAGGTATACTTCTGTTAGAACGATAAGATCGCCATATTTGCACAAGGGGCATTGGTAAACTTTGATGAGGTCTCTTTTGGTAATCGGATATGTTCTCTCGGGTTCTTTTTTTAATGCCAGCTTATCTAGGGCTCTTTTTTTATATACATCTATATTTAAGTAGCCGTCGTTCATTTATGTTGGAATATTTAATTTATTTGCATGAACTAGCCAAGCATGGCTTTTGAAGCGTTCATTCTCATCTATTTCTCCGAGAATCAAATCTCGATATGTAGAAACATCGCCTTCTTGATTCCAAAAGGGGCTTGATCCGAGCATTTTAAATTTATAAGCCGCAATTTTTTCAATACTTTTTGAATCAAGAAGGTAATTTAAAATGGGGTCATCTCTGTAGCCTTCGCTTCCGAGGGATTCTTCTGATTCCGGAGCGCTTAAGGATATGCTACTTGTCGGTGGTATAACTATCCACCCATTTTTTGCTTCGCTCAGCAAATTTATAAAATTAACTTTGTATTCCTTAAGGAATCCAGGCTCAATTGAGTAAATTAATTTTTTATTATAAATTATTTTGGGAGTATAAAACTCTTTTATACATAGTTTTTTCAGGCTCTGTAATAAATTTGTGATAGTCATTCTTGAAGGGTAAATATCGGTTATAAAATAGTATAAGTTCCATATAAACGCGACAATAATATAAGTGATAACAAGTGGCCAAAAAAAATCAAATTTAGGGGCAATAATATAAGAACCATAGCCGATGAATAGCAGATATCCGATAACTCCCGATGAATAAGCGCGACTAGCTTGAACAGATCCAGTTAGTTCACCCCATAGTGTGGGGGATAGAGACAGTAGTATTAGTGAAATAGTTACCCAAATTTGTTCAGCTGGCCAGTAAAATAGTTTTATTGAGAGCGTGGCTATAAATATAAGATAAATAGCGGTATGCCATGGTGCCATTCGGAAATATATTTTAGGTAGCCATTTTAGACCACCTCCGCGAAACTTACCCGATACCGTTATTCCCTTTTTAGCAAACTCTTTTATTGTACCACCTCCAAAGCCGGTACCTTTTGTTACATAGGACATATATATGTAAGAAAAATAATATCGTAAACTTTGAGGGATGTCTGGTAAAGTCAAAACTAGAAAAGCAAAGCCGAATCCTAGGCCGATCAAAATAAAAACCTTAATTCCGATTAAAAAAATGATTGCTGCCAGAAATGTATAAAAATACAATACGAATTTAGGATATTCTTTAATTTTATAAAGTCTTTTTTCAAAGTAATGATCTAGAGAATTATTGTCTCGGTTTTTAAGTAGTTTGCTAAATGGACTAAACTTTGTACGAAAAAGAAAGGTAATTATATTTTTTGCAAAAACATGCGTGAGCATATTTAAAATAAAAAGTAGACCGAATATCCATAGATGTATAATTGGAATATAGTTCTGGCTTAATTTTTCAAGAAAATCATAAAACGAAATAGATAAAGTATTATAATATATAACATATACCAGTGACCCAAAAAATAATGGCAAATAGCGCCAGGAAGCAGCAGATGAAAATAGCATTAACCCCAGAGAAATACCGGATAGTATTATCCAAAAGCTGTTAGGATCATTTATCATTTTAATGCCGAACAGCGCGCCCAATAGTAAAAACATTGTAGCAACATTCAGGTGTCCTCCGAACAAGCTTAATTCCCAGAACCATATGGATATAATATAGAATGTTGCGACTAGTAAACCTATTTTTGGGTTCCAATAAAAACTTCCCAGAACGTATAATAGCATGGACGAAATGGCAATGGGGAAGCTTAATGCGGCCATTAATGGCCATGGTCCCTTCTTATCTCTTAATAATCTTTGGAAAAATACAAGAAGAAGAACCGTCATATCTTTCATTCTAGTGTACTGAACGTCTTTATAGCAATGCATTTTTGATGGCCATTTCCACTCATATGCTTTTGAAGCTACATAAACCATCATCTCATTATCCGCCCATTGTTTCGGATTGTTAGGAAACATAAATTGGGCTCGGCGAGTTTTAAATAAAAACAAAAACCAGAGCCCAAAAGCTAATACTGAGATAAAAATCAAGTTGTAGCCAAAATTTTCCATTCTATTCTATGTGATATCAGAAACCTTATGAAAATAAGACTCTTTATTTTCTATTAATTCGGTTGGGGTACCGGATTCTCTTATTCTACCATCTTCAATGACTAATAATCTGTCCGAATTTGTTATGGTTGAAAGCCGGTGGGCAATGACCAACAGAGTCGCTTTATTTTTAATGTTTTTTATAGTTTGTTGGATCAAAGCCTCAGATTCGTTATCTAAGGAGCTGGTGGCTTCATCGAGGACGATCAACGATGATTTTCTGGCCAGAACTCTGGCCAGAACAATTCGCTGGCGTTGACCCCCGGAAAGTTTAACCCCCCTCTCGCCAATAATTGTCTGAAATTTATCAGGTAAACTTTCTATAAAATCATAAATATTGGCTATTTTAGCTGCCGTATCAATCTCCTCATGGCTCAATGAATCGTTATAAAAACGGATATTGTTTTCAATGGTATCATTGAAAAGAAAAATATCCTGAGAAACGTATCCTATATTTTGTCTCCAGCTTTGTCGATTAATTTCCTTTATGTTTATTCCGTCGATACTTATTTCTCCGCTTTGAGGCTCAAGAAGACGCAATAAAATATCTACCAGAGTTGTTTTGCCGGCGCCAGATGGACCGATAATACCAAGCATTTCTCCTTTCTTTATTTCAAAAGTAAGGTCAGAAAGAGAATTTTTATATCCAGGGTAGGCAAAGCTTACATTTTTAACAGTTAGCCGGTCCTTGAAAGAAAAAATGCCATTACCGGGATTTGGTTCCCGGGCCAGTTTAATGGCCCGTTGGTAATCAAGCATAATTTTCAGGTAGGGAAGGTTGGTATTTATGCTGTTTATTTTTAATTGAGTTGACTGAATAAGCGTAAATATTTTCTGAATCATATAAAAGATAACAGCAAAAGAGGCAATATTAAAATCTGGTTTTTGGTAGTAAAACAAAAGAATACCGGAAATGAAGATTATAGCCAAAGGTTCAAATAGGCTGTTGGAAGTGCATTGATATATTATCGCTTTCAGCTGGTTTTTTTTCAGATTTTCGAAGTAAATACTGCCAGTTTTAAAAATTTGTTCCTCAATTGCGGCGGCTTTTATTGTTTTTATGCCAAGCATGTTTTCAATAATATAATGAGCGGCTGATTTTCCGGTCAGGCTTATGTTTTCGGAGACTTTCCTGATTTTATAAAAAATAGGTTTCATTGCAAAAAACGCTATTCCTCCGGTTAAAAAAGTAACCAGAGTGATAGTACTTGATATGTTCACGGCAATTAAGGCATAGGTGAAGATACTGGTAAGCTTAAGAATAGAGTCGCTTACATCAAAAAGAACAGCTGATGATGGAGGAACATCCTCCAAAATCACCCTGTCAACGAAGCCTAGTTTTTGGTTGAGCAGAAAAAGCCAATTTGCCCCTAGGGTATCTCTAAGAAGTTTTTTACGAGTATCTTGCTGATATTTGTTTGCAAGAGTTGAATTTAGATATGTAGCTGCAAAAATTACCGCCGATTTGGCAATAAAAAGAAAAATTATGAGTAAGAGCAAGGCTATTGGATTAAAAGAAATGCCTAAAAAATCGAATCCTTTTCTTGCCATAGCCGTGATTGAATCGTCGCTTTTCTGGTTAGTGAGAATAGAAAAAAGTGGAATTAAACTTCCCGTTCCAAAACTTCCCATAAGTCCGCCCAGAAACCCAAGAATTGCAGTTGTAATTATCTGCAAGCGATATCTGCCAAAAGCATATCGAAATAGTCTAGTGGCTTCAATTATTTTTTGTACAGTTTTTATAGGATTCATTATTACCAATTTTTAATTTTTTTCTTTACATCTTTTTTAATTTTTTGATAAATTACGACTGCTTTTCTTTCTATGACTGGAGATACGGCTCTTAAAATTTCTTTACCGGTTATTCTGTATTGGCCGCCAATTTTGTTGGCTCTAATCAGGCCTCTTTTTAAAAGACGTTTCATGGTGCTGTTTGATATTTTCAGCAGCGATTGAGTTTCTTGGGTTGTATAAATTTCGTTTGGATTAATTCCTGACATGATTTTTTAAAAACCACTTATAAGTTTCAGAAAGGCCATCGCCTAGGTTTATTTTATTTTGCCATCCCAGCTTATTTATTCTATTAACATTTAATATTTTTTGAGGCATGCCTTGAGGTGATTTGAGGTTCCAGATTATGTCGCCTTCATATCCGACGGCTTTTTTTAACTTTTCGCCCAAGTGAAACATGTTAATACTCTTGCCCGTCCCCATGTTAATTGCAGATCGAGGCAATTTGGGAAATGTCTTTAAATTCATCAAAAAAATACATCCATCGGCAAGATCATCAACAAAAATAAATTCTCTGCTCTTGTTTGGATTGACGCCGATGTTTATTCTGGGATTTTTTTTTAATTTTGCTGAATGCAGCTTGGCGATTAATGAGGGGATAATGTGAGCCCTTTCTTTATCAAAATGATCACCCGGGCCGTAAATGCTGGCCGGTATAACTGTTAAAAACTTTGTGCCATATTGTTGATTGTAGCTTTCACACATTTTGATGCCGGCTATTTTTGATATGCCGTAAGCTTCATTTGTCGGTTCAATCAACCCGGAAAACAAATATTCTTCTTTCATGGGCTGGGGGCATAATTTAGGGTAGGCGCAGTTTGAACTAAAAAAAATCAATCTTTTTACGCCGGATAAAAATGAATTATGAATAACATTATTTTGGATCAAAAGGTTGTGATATAAAAATTCAGCCGGGTATTTAATATTAGAATTCATATTCCCGACTCGGGCGGCTGCATGAAATACATATTCGGGCATTGTTCGTTTAAAGAAAGCCGAGACCTTCGGCTCGTCCCTTAAATCTAATTTTTTGGAATTTTCAGTAATGATATTTTTAAAACCCCTTCTCTTAAGTTCTCTCAGTATGGCCGATCCTGCTAATCCGGTATATCCGCTTACATAAATTTTAGAATCTTTTTTCATACTGTTATTATAAGTTTTTAATTTTTTCAATTATTTTAGTTGTTGATATATCCTCAAATGCCGGGGGGCACCAGCGATCAAGTATCACCAGCTTAACATTAAATTTTTTAGCTATCATCTTACGGTAAGGGATATCAAAGGCATCCTTATTGATTGCGTAAAAATCGGGTCTCAGTTTTTTAAAAGCTTCTGTTAAATGGCCGAGAGGATGCTTTCTCATGGTTTTTTCCATTACACAGAAATCCACCGGCTTTAATGAGGCTACTGTTTTTAATCTTATCGATTCATTTAAAACAGGCCTTTCAGGGCTTTTGTTTCTTTTTATCATTTTATCGCTTCCGACTACTACCACCAGTATTTCTCCTAATTTTTTACAATCTTCAAAAAACAAAACATGGCCGGCATGAGTAAGATCAAAAGAGCCAGAACAGAAAACTATTTTATTTCGTCGGTAGCGTTTTCTAATTTTAGGAAAATCGTTATAGGTTATTATAGCCATTTCAGTACTAATTTTAAAAGTATCAGAAAGTATCAAAAGGTGTCAATGCCATTCAGGCTCTGTTATCAACAGGAGGTTTTGGGTATTAAAAAAAAGCTATTATATCAAAAGAATCGGTCAGGCGGCTAGATTGACTGAATTCACATTTTATTTTATCTTTATGTGCAGTTTTTTAAATTGGAGTGAATCTTTGAAAACAAAATATGGTTTACCGGTAGTTAGCGCGGAAAGTATTTTTGAGACATTGAAACAATTGGGGATGGCTAATTGGGAAAAGGCTGCTGAATCAATGCCGATTGACGAATATCTTAAAAAAAATCTTAGCCTTGAACAGATCAAGGAATTTAAATATTTGCCCCAGATAGAAGTCGCTTTTTTCTTTGATCCCGGGGGCAAGATTTTTAGAGGATTTCGTTCATCAGTAGAAGATCATGGGGTTGTAATTTTTACCCTTCTGCCTGATGGCCTAGTGCCAGTAACTGCTGAATTTAGGCATGGTTGCGAGGAAATTATATTAGATTTGCCCGGCGGTATGGTGGAAAAGAAAGAAAACGTGGCCGACTGCGCCAAAAGAGAATTTGAGGAGGAAAGTGGAATAATATTGAAGGAAATCATCAGATTAAGTCCTGTCGGTACGCCTTTATTTGCCAGGCAGTTTAAACTTAGGAATTTTTCTTTTGTCGGGATTGTTGATGATCCGGTTAGGGTTCAAAAACAAAAACTTGATAATGAAGAATATCTTAGTATTGTTCTGGTGCCGTTGAATGACTGGCTGAGATTAATTGATATGGAAAGAGTGGATAGTCATTCGGTCGTGACTACTTTAATGACTCTAAGATATTTGAAATATGTATAAAAATCTCAATAAGATTATCTAAACTTAATTTTTTTGGCAGCGAAAGCTGTCATTTTTAATAATAAAAGTCCGTGTTTCCAGCGCCTGATATTGGTTGTTCCGTAGGTTCTTTCTCTATAATGAACGGGCAAATCGGTTATTTTCCTGTTTAATTTTGCGGCGCCGAATATTAAATCGAAATCACCGAATGGATCAAAGTCGCCAAAAAAATTTCGGTTGGTTTTTATATCCTCGTAATCTTTTTTCCATAATACCTTGGTCCCGCATAACGTATCTTTTATTCTTTGGCCAAGAAGCCAGGAGAAGGCTAGGCTGAAAAACTTATTGCCGATATAATTGGCAGTCCGCATGGATTGTTTTTCCATCGGATAAACAAGCCGGGAGCCGTTTATAAATTCGCCCCTATTTTCGATTATGGCATGATAGAATTTTGGAATCTCTTCCGGAGGGACAGTCATGTCGGCGTCATAAATCATCAATATATCTCCGGTTGCCATATCAAATCCCTTTCTTACGGCATCACCCTTGCCCTTACCGTCCTGGATGGCGAATTTGAGTATTTTATCGCCTTTGTATTCAGCCAGAGCTGTTTTTATTATTTCTCGTGTATTGTCGGCAGAATGGCCTTCAACAAAAATCAATTCAGTTTTGCTCCCTAGGGTTGGCAGCTCCTTAATTATTTTATTTATCATACCGGCTTCGTTTCTGGCGGCGACAATAATTGAAATGGAAGGATTGTTCTGGCCATCCGGAATATTATCAGGGAACGGCCTGGCAATGATATAATTGATCAGCCCCAGTTTATTAAAAGGAAATATATTAACTAAAAATTTATTTAGAAAGGAAGATAAGAAGGGGATGTATGCAGGCAATAATAGTTTATTGCCACTTTTTATCGTCTCAAATCCAGAAAGGTAAAGGAGATTCTCAATATCTTTGACGGAAAGCCAGTTTTGGATAGGAGAGTCGATTCGAATTCCGATTTTCGAGCCCCATTCAAGGATAGGTTCCCATAATTGGTTGTATTGGGTTATAACAATTCTGCTGTGTTGATCTATAACCGGATGCAATTTTTTTAATAAATTTCCTATATCATCGACATATCCCAGGGTATCGGAAATAACTATGTAGTCAAATTTTTCTTTTATGTTTTCTAAATCAGAAACTAAAAACCTAAATTTAGGCTGATTGTATTTTCTCTCGGCTATTTTTAGCATTGCTTGGCTTGTATCTATTCCGTAACCAATTGAAGGATGAAGATTAAAAATTAAGTCTCCGGTTCCGCAGCCAATCTCCATAATTTTTTTATCGGCCGGGATTAAAAACGGAAGAAGACTTTTTTCTATATAATTATAATAATAATAATTCTTTTTCTTCCAATCATCTCTTTGGGAAGCTAATTCGTCAAAGAATTCTATCGAGGTTCTTCTCCCCCTTGTTTTTTTGGGCCGGTTATCAAATAAATCGGCCAATCCGGCTATGCCTATTGTAAGGTAGAAATGGAGAAAAGGAGTGTTGAATCTCGGGTAAGCGTCAATAGAAGAAATAGCCAGCCAGCCATAAATTAGATATAGATAAGATGCCGACAAGATAATTCTTGGAATTTGTTTCTCAAGCGCCAGAGATCTTGCGGAGCCGATTATAAATAGACCGTAAAGAACAAAGTAAAAAACTGCTCGCACAGTTCGGCTAAGAAGTGACGGAACCGGCGGGTATATATGTTCTATAAATAATAATTTTATCCACTCAACAACGTTGCCTACAAGATAATTATCAAAGTTGTTTAGTATTATTTTTATACTCTCTTTTTCTATGTCATCAGGGGATTCCCCATTTTTAAAACGTTGGTCGATAACTCTTAATAGGGGTTTTTGTTCATATTTTTCAAGAATTTCGTTTTCTTTACCGCCAAGGGCGCTTCTTTTTAGCCAGGAATATAGATAATATATTTGATCTTTGTGAGAAAGGGTTGTTCTGGCGGCGCGAGTATAAATATGGTTAATCAATCTTCCCTCGGTGATTGTAAAGCGGCCGGTATTTTTGTGGACATAACTGGCCCATCCCGTAATTAGCAAAATAAAAACAGCGAGAAGGCATATTATTTTACGAACATTTTTGCCCGTCAAGAACATTACTATGCCTATAAAAAACGGGAAAAATAAAAAAATAGACCGCGTTAAGACGGCTAAAGCCAAAAATAATCCAAGAACAGCATAGGTTATCATCTTTCTATCTTTGATTATAATTTTTACCAGTAAGTACAGGGATAGGGTAAGAAAAAATGAGAATAAAAGTTCTGACATTAAAATATTAGTATTGTAGCCATAATATGGTATGGCCGAAGTGAGTATTGCTGCCATAATCCCGGTATTTTTATAAGAGCATTGAGAGAAGGTCAAATAAACCAAAAAGGCTATGCCGGTTAGCAGAAAGATTTGAGTGATTTTAACGAAAAAGAAATTTTGAATTCCAAAAATTGCATATATTAAAAACAACAAAAACGGATAGCCAGGCTCTCTGTAAGTATCAAAACGAGTTGAGTCATAGAGGGCATAGCCGTTGCCAAGAGTTAAGTTTATGGCATAGGCATTATAACTTTCCGCATCGCCGGTTAGAGGAGTTTGGTTAAGGCCGAATAGGATGCTGTTTAAAGTGGCCAGCAAGAGCAGAATTAAAAATAGAGCCATTTTGCTGTTTTTGAGGGCGGAGAGTATTCTCATAGAATTATTTTGAGACTTTTTTTATTGCTAAGTCAATACCGCTTAAGCCTAGCAATAGAAACAAAGGTTCAATTGGAAATCGTAAACCGGCAGAGGCCATTATTCCGGTTAGGAAAGCGAAGTATAAAATTACCATGAACAGAACGTTTAAAAATATAGCCGCATTTTCATTTCGTGACAATATGCCATAAATTATCGCTATTACCATTCCGATAAAAAGAGCGAATAAGAATATTCGTTCGATAATAACTGAAATGAGCCATAATCCAGCAGTGTCGTTGTTATTTTGGTAGTAGTGAATCCAGTACCTTATGCCATCACGGATAAAGAATTTAAATACTAATTCTGCTCTGGTTATAATGGTTGTATCCGGCATTTGAATTAAATAATGAATAAATCTTTCTTTGAGCAAATTAGAATAAGCAAAATCTCGAGCATATTCGTGATTTATTGTTTGGCCGGAAATTTCGTTGATATTTTTTTCCAGGAGATTGAAAGATTCTTGGAACGATATTCCTTGATGGCGGCCGTAAATGTGGGGTAAGTCATAAAAGTAAAGCTGATAGTAGGTAACAGTTGATAAGGAGAAAGAGCCGAAGGTGAGGTAATTGCGCAAGAGCCATGGAGACATAACACTTGTAAACAAGATTATAGCCACCAGCAAAAGCATTAAAATACGCCGCCGGCTAAAATGGCTATCTCTAGTTAAGAAAATATAAATAAAAAGTGAGGCTAAGATCGGCGCTAGGATTAGAAAAGCTATCGGACGAGTTAAGGCGCTGATGGCAAACAAAACTATGCTGTAAACAAAATATTTATCTTGAGATGTCTTAAGGAATTTAAGCCACATTAAAACCGCCGTTGTTAAAATGACCGTGAATAAGGTTTGAGTCAGAAAGTTTAGCGATACCATTAAAGAAAATGGCGAGAATAAAAATGCTGCCGCCGCTATTAAGCCGATATCGGAGCGATTCATAAAGTCCTTGGCGATTATAAAAATCAAGTAAGCGGTGACACCAATCAGCAAGATTTGGGTAATCAGGGCCGGTAAGTAGCTTCCGAAAATAATACGGTGACTTAATAAAAACAGGGGGTAGAGAGGAGTTCTGAAGCCGTCAGGCTTATCGGCTGGATTTGAAAAGCCGTTGCCTAGCCGCATATTTTCGGCTAATTCAATGTAGCCGAACGAATCGTCATCGTAAAAGAATTTATTTTCTTCCAGGAAATAGAAAAATAAAAAAAGCCTTACGATTATGCCGGCGGCTATTATTAAGAAAATAGTTTTCTTGTGATTTGCCAAAGTTCTATTTTCTACTTCTCAAGTACCACTCTATCGTTTTTTTAAGGCCCTGTTCGAAGTTTGTAGAAGCCCTGAATCCGAATTCTTTTTTGGCTAAAGTTGTATCAAGACAGCGTCGAGGCTGGCCATCGGGCTTTGATGGATCCCAGCGAATTTCATCCTTGAAATTCATTAGCTTACAGATTAGCGTTGTGAGATCTTTTATTTTTATTTCTCTGTTTGCGCCCAGATTGACCGGATCCGGTTTATCATATTTTTCAGTCGCCAATATTATTCCTTCGGCGCAATCTTCAACATACAAAAATTCTCTTGATGCCCTTCCCGTTCCCCAGACATCTATATAATTTTGTTTTAATTTTTGGGCGTCGGCCACTTTTTTTATAAGAGCCGGAATGACGTGGGATGTTTCCGTATTAAAATTATCTCTCGGGCCGTAGAGATTCACGGGAAGCAAATAGATGGCATTAAAGTTATATTGCTGACGGTAGGCCTGAGATTGAACAAGAAGCATTTTTTTGGCTAGTCCGTAAGGGGCGTTTGTTTCTTCGGGATAACCGCGCCATAAAGATGTTTCGGCAAAGGGAACGGGAGTCTGTTTGGGATAGGCGCAAATTGTTCCAATGGCAACGAATTTTTGAATTTTGGCGAGTCGCGAAGCTTCTATTAATTGCGTGCCCATCATCAGGTTATCATAAAACATTTGTCCCGGAATTTCCCGGTTATATCCAATACCCCCGACAATTCCGGCAAGATGGATTATGACATCTTGGTTTTTGACCGCCTTAACGCAATTTTTCCATTTTCGCAGATCCATATCTTTTGAGCGGGGGATAATTATATTCTTTTTCGGCACCTCTCTTTCAAGCAATTTATTCACGACAAAACCACCGAGAAATCCGGCTCCGCCGGTAACGAGAATTTTTTTATTTCGAAGATCGAGCATTCAAGCATTAAACCAGCTAAAGAAATTTATGTAAATATTGACAAAAAATAATAAGTATAATACTATATTAATTGATTTTTGTGCTCACAGAGCTCTTATTAAGTTAGGAAAACTTTGTTGGAAGTAGGCAGTCATTACGACTGTTTTTTATTTGAGGCTATTAATGTCTGACCAAACCATTATTTTGACGAGATCTTTAAATTTAGTTTTCGGTTTCCAGCCGAGGATTTTTTTTGCTTTGGTAATATCGGCGACAAGCTCATTAACCTCGGCTGGGCGGTAATACTTTTTGTCTATTTTGACATACTTTTTCCAATCTTCCAGACCCGCTTCTTTGAAAGCTAATTCTGCAAATTCTCGGACTGAATGGGTTTCTCCGGTGCCGATGACAAAATCGTCAGGTTTCGGCTGTTGCATCATTAGGTATGCCGCTTCCATATACTCTTGGGCATAACCCCAATCCCTTTTGGCGTCAAGATTGCCAAGGCGCAATTCTTTCTCAAGGCCGGCTTTAATTTTTGCCACGCCGATGGTTATTTTTCTGGTAACGAAATTTTCACCCCGTCTTGGAGATTCATGATTGAACAAGATGCCGTTTACGGCAAAAATTTTATAAGCTTCACGGTATAATTTAGTCGTATTGTAGGCGAACAGTTTAGCGCAGGCATAAGGGCTTTGGGGTTTGAATGGAGTTTTTTCGTTCTGGGGCGGTGGAGAAGAACCGAACTGCTCGCTTGAGCTAGCCTGATAAAATTTAATTTTTTTACCGGTATGTTCCTGGAAATCTTTAATTGCTTTTAAAATTCTCAACGGTCCGATTCCGGTTATATCAGCCGTATATTCCGGAATATCAAAAGAAATTTTAACATGGCTTTGAGCGGCCAAATTATATATTTCATCCGGCTGAATATCATATATTATTTTTCTCATACTGCCCTCATCGGCCAAGTCACCGTAATGCAGCTTTAAATTAAGGTGATCTATCCTTCCTCTGTTCATTGTGCTGGCCCGGCGGATAAGACCATGGACTTCATAACTTTTTTTAAGTAAAATCTCGGCTAAATATGAGCCGTCTTGTCCGTTACAACCAGTTATAAGCGCAGTTTTCTTTTTCATGTTTGTAAATATTATCCTAGCTAATTTTTTGATTTTTGGCAATAAAAGTCTTCAGTTCAACTTCCTAATGCAATTCTTCTGATAGATTCTTGATAAAATATGGATATGCAAACATACAATCGCCTTGCTTTCTGGGAGCGAGAAGAAATCAGCC
>Ga0209541_10001111_pt1 | contig 53873 bp, 58 predicted proteins | sample RifCSPlowO2_01_FD_184027 | JGI IMG/M metagenome (GOLD analysis project Ga0209541, IMG submission 184027) | Groundwater microbial communities from Rifle, Colorado - Rifle CSP2_plank lowO2_0.1 (SPAdes) (version 2) | ecosystem: Environmental > Aquatic > Deep subsurface > Groundwater | place... | reverse complement strand
CCGTGGAGAATAGACCGAACGGATCGTCGTACTCGAACAAGACAACATACCCGCCGCCGAGAATGATAGCGGCGATGATGACCCAAACGATTGGCGTAAAACCTTTTTGAGTTCGAGACATAGATTATCTGACTTTTGATTCAAGCCGTAAAACACGGCGTTCGAGTACCGCAAACTCACTCCTGTCAACCTTCTGCTTCAAATCGGTTTTAATGATGCCGATATCTGATTTTATAACTTCAATATCTTCCTTCATTTGCCCAATCATTTCCGTATGGCTTTCCTGTGTTCTTTCCACACGATCAAATCTACGGCTTATCTCAATGAAATGCTCTCCCATGCCTTTAATGGCTCTCATATGCTCCTCGTGAAGGATACCGAGGTAGCGCTTCAAGTCTTCGGATGTATGGATTTCTTCCTTTTGCTTTTGTGAGCGTTTTTTCATCTGCATACTGTATCACATTTCTAACCAAAACAACACCGCCCCGCACTTTTTGAAAAGTGCTGGGCGGTGTTTTTGCCTTCGTTTTTCCTAAAAGCTAAAAGCTTCTTAATAGTCCATCCCTCCGCCGGGCATCGCGGGAACGGCCGCTTTCTCTTCTTTTGGCTCTTCCGCGACGGCAACTTCCGTCGTAAGGAGTATCGCCGCGGCGGAAGCGGCATTCTCAACGCCGAGCCGCGTTACTTTTACCGGGTCAACGATGCCGGCCGTCATCATGTCGAGCGTCATTTCATCCTTGAGCGCGTCGTATCCGTAGTTACCCCTGCCTTTCTTTACCTCCTCGACGATCACCGAGCCGTCGTCCTTTCCGGCATTAACCGCGATTTGGCGAAGCGGCGCTTCAAGCGCCTTTACAACGATGTCAAACCCGACTTCGAACTCTTTGGTGGTTTCGCTCTTTGCCTTGCTCTTCTCGTTTTCCAGCCAGTGCTTCGCTTTCTGCGCCGACTTGATGAGCGCGACGCCGCCGCCCGGGACAATGCCTTCCGCGATGGCCGCCTTGGTGGCGTTCACCGCGTCTTCAATCTTAAGTTTGAGATACTTCATCTCGGTTTCGGTTGCCGCGCCGACGCGAATCACCGCGACACCGCCGGAGAGTTTCGCAATGCGTTCATCCAATTTCTCAATATCGTACTTGGAATCTTCTTGCTCGCGCTGCTTTCGAAGCTGGGCAATGCGCGCTTCAATCTCGCTTTTCTTGCCTTTTCCGCCGACAAGCGTGGTCGTGTCCTTGGTCGCGATGACGCGGTGCGCCGTACCGAGCATGTCAAGCTTCATCGTTTCAAATTTGAGCCCAAGTTCGTCGGAAATTACTTGCGCGCCGATCGTGACCGCAATGTCGTGGAGCATCTCTTTCTTTCTGTCGCCGTACCCGGGAGCTTTGACGCCAAGCACGTTGAATGAACCGCGGAGTTTGTTTAAGACGAACGTCGTAAGCGCTTCTCCTTCAATGTCCTCGGCAATGATAACCAGGTCTTTTTTGCCGGTCTGCGCGAGCTTTTCAAGAAGCGGCAGTATTTCCTTGATGCCGGAAATCTTCTTATCCGTAACGAGGATTGACGGGTCTTCTTGCACCGCTTCCATGCGTTCGGCGTTCGTAATCATGTACGGAGACACATAACCCTTATCAAATTGCAATCCCTTCACTACTTCGTATTCAATACCGACTGATTGTGATTCCTCAACCGTAACCACGCCGTCCTTGCCGACTTTGCCGATGGTGTCGGCTATTTTTTCGCCAAGCTCCGGCGATTCGGCGGCGACGGCGGCGACTTGCCGTATTTCTTCCTTTGTCTTAATCGGCGTTGCAAGCGCTTTAAGCGCGTCAACAACCTTCTCGGCTGCGCATTCAATACCGCCGCGCACGCCCATCGGATTCACCCCCATGGTGGTCTGGCGAAACCCCTCTCCAAAAATCGCCTGCGTCAGAATAACGCTAGTCGTCGTGCCGTCGCCCGCCACGTCATTGGTCTTCTCGGCGACTTCCTTGACGATTTCGGCGCCCATATTCTCAAATTTGTCCTTAAGCGAGATTTCTTTAGCGATGGAAACACCGTCATTGGTGATTGTCGGAGAGCCATAGCTTTTCTCCAAGACAACGTTGCGCCCCCGCGGACCAATCGTAATTTTTACCGCGTTCGCGACCGCATCCACGCCGCGCTTCAGAGCTCGGCGAGCTTCTTCATTGTACAAAATAGTCTTTGCCATAATACTGGTTGAAGAAAATTTAATAATTTCGAATCTCGAATACCAAATCTCGAAAAACGACAATCTTCTATCGTTCCCGCGAAGGCGGGAATCCAGAGTTGATTCTGGTTCCCCATTTTCACGGGGATAACATTAGGAAATGTCAATTTTTCGATATTCAAACTTTGGTATTCGATATTACTTTATCACTGCGAGGATACTGGACTCCGCCACCATCTCGTACTCCTCCCCGTCTATCACAAGTTTGTCGCCCCACTGGAAAAGCACCTTGTCCCCCACCGTAACGCCCATCGGCTGGAGCACCCCATCATCATACTTTCCCGGGCCAACCGCAATGACTTCGCCTTTTTTCGCTCCGCGGTCCTCGCTCGCGGATTCGGGAATAATAATGCCGGAAACCACCTTCTCGCCATCGTTCTTGAGCTCACGCACGAGTACGCGATCACCGAGGGGACGTACCTTAAAATTACTCTTTGAGGCTGTAGCCGAAACTTTCTTTTGTTTGTTTGTCTTCACCATAGCGCTTTTAAGCTCGAAGTTCTAAGTTCGAAGAAGTTTCAAGCCCTAAAAAAATTAAAGTCTAAAAATTCTTCGAGCTTCGTGCTTCAAGTTTGGATGTTAACTTGTAAAACAAGCCATTTGTTGCCAAACAGCCCCATACACAAGGGTATAAGCGTGTGCAATTATAGCGGTTTTCGCGCGGTATGCAAACTTGACATGAGTAAATGGATATGATATCTTGCGGATAGTGACTACGCGTGTGTTTGTGGCGATTTCCTCACGGACAGTGTATGAGGTGGCGGAGTTCATGCTCTAGTACAACTTGTTGCGTCGTTTCAAAAGGCATGCTACACTCTTCCCCAATGCAGACTTTTCTCTCGGTGTTGCCATATATCCAAATCGGGTTATCCGTTTTGCTGATAGGCGCGATACTGCTTCAGCAGTCCGCGGCTGGCCTTGGGGGCGCGTTTGGCGATAATTTCAGCAGCGGCTTTCACACCAAGCGCGGGTTTGAAAAAACGCTTTTTACAACCACTATTGTCATTGCCGTTCTGTTCGCCGTATCTGCCATAACCGTCCTCCTTGCGCGATAACGGCGGCTTGGTGCGCTTGATGCACGTTTATTCTTGCGCTCGCAAACATCAATTCGCACTTTGCATTTTGCATTGAAGAGTCTTTCCTTGCATGCAACGGCTCACAGTAGAGGAGTTCGAGATTAAAGCATGTACCTGTGAAAAAAATTATAGACTTGCTCAAAAAACGCTATACCGTTCCCATACTCCGTGAGTGGGAGCGTGTGCTAAAAAATTTCTCCCCGGCAGAAAAACTCCTTGGCGCGGCGCTGGCCGTACTTTTTGCGGCAAGCGCGGCCGCTCTTTTGTACAACGTGAATGAATTGTTCCTTGTGGAAATTCCCGCGTCCGGAGGAGAGCTTCGTGAAGGAATCATCGGCTCGCCCCGATTCATAAATCCGCTGCTTTCCCTTTCCGACGCGGACCGCGACCTCGCCGCGCTTATCTATTCCGGACTGCTCAAGGCAACGCCGGAAGGAACATTGGTTCCCGACCTCGCGCTGCGATATGAGATCTCGGCGGACGGACTTTCGTACACATTTCATCTTCGGGAGGACGCCACGTTTCATGACGGAGCGGCGGTTACCGCGGATGACGTTCTTTTCACGCTCCAAAAAGCTCAAGACCCGGCGCTGAAAAGCCCGAAACGGGCAAATTGGGAGGGTGTTACGGTAGAAAAGATAAACGAGCGCGAGGTGCGCTTTACGCTTCGGCAGCCCTATTCCCCTTTTCTCGAAAACACAACCATCGGCATCCTGCCGAAACACTTGTGGAAAGATGCGGACGCGGAACAGTTCCAGTTTTCGCCGATTAACATGGCGGCCGTTGGCAGCGGGCCGTACCGGCTCGCGGAGGTAAAACGCAACGGACTTGGAATCCCATTTTACGTCGCGCTGTCCTCTTTTAAGGATTACGCGCTCGGGCGACCGTACATTAATCGCATCATATTGCGCTTCTATCAGAATGAGAAAGAACTGCTCCAAGGACTTGCCTCCGGAGAAATTGAAAGCGTGAACACCATTACTCCCAAAGCCGCAAAAAATCTGGAGGCCGGAGGTTATCGAATTGAACGAGCCCCGCTTCCGCGCGTATTTGCCGTTTTTCTCAATCAAAACAGCGCGGCGCTCCTTGCGGAAAAGGCGGTTAGGAAAGCGTTGGAACTTGCGGTGGACAGGGAGCAAATCGTGGAAAGCGTCTTATACGGTTACGCCGTCCCCATACATGAACCGGTGCCTCCAACATTGCTGCCGAGAGGAGAAGAAACTGCCACCACTACCGATGCAAGGCTTGCGGAGGCGAACAAGCTCTTGGGTATGGCCAAGTGGGCGCGGAACCCCGCGACAGGCATCAGAGAAAAGACAAAAGGCAAGGAGGTGCAGAAACTCTCATTTTCTCTGGCGACGTCCGATACGGAGGAACTTTTGGAGAGCGCGGAATTGCTTAAGGGCATGTGGAAGAACATTGGAGTGGAAGCGCGCGTGCAGATTTTCGGCTCGGGAGATCTCAACCAGACGATTATCCGGCCGCGAAAATTTGACGCGCTACTGTTCGGAGAAATCATAGGGCGGGACCTTGACCTCTTCGCGTTCTGGCACTCCTCGCAACGCAATGACCCGGGTCTCAATATCGCGATGTATACCAACGCGAAAGTAGACAAACTTCTGGAAGAAGCGAGGAGCGCGACGGAAACGGAAAAACGGGTTTTGGCGTATACGAAAGCCATTGACATGATAACAGAGGAGGCCGCCGCAATCTTTTTATACTCTCCGGAATTCATTTATGTGATGCCCCGCAACATAAAAGGATTCACCTTAAGCCGAACCAGTATTCCAAGCGAGCGATTTCTTGACGTGCGTCGCTGGTACATCAATACGGAAAAAGTGTGGGCCTTCTTCGCGGGCAATGCATCGTCACATAACCGGTGACCAAAACGAGCCAGTGCGGCGCTCACCGCGGAATGCGCACCCCAGACGCAATTTATTTATGAACAGATAATTTGAACGGAGGGATAGTCCCCCGCTTTTGATTTCCCAAGGTTTGACCTTGAATCGGGAAAAAGGTCGAATCTTGGTCCCTGAAATCAAAAAAGTGGAGGACGACCTGAAATTTGACCGCGGAATGGACTCCAAAAAAAACAGCAGAAACAGAAAGTACGCAAGACAGCGGGTGTATATCGCGCCCGGAACTTCGCCGCTAGAAAACTCCTTTAGAATCGGAAAAAAGAGTTCGTATGGCTGGAAACCGCCGCTCAATTCTTTTCATGAAGCGGCGGGCGCGAGCAGTGCGCATCATCGTGAAGAGATTACACCGCCCCCGCATTTTGGAAGAGCCCGCGCCTTTTTCTCGCTCCGGCGCCACCGGCACGCAGAGCGGAGCAGTCATGCTCGCGCTAATCAAACGCCACTGAAAGAGAGACTACCGCGCGCCGCAGGCGAGCAAGGGATACGCGCGTTAAAATCGATTTCTGTGCCGCCGCTTAAGGAAGATAGCGTCCGAGTCATATGTCTTGGCGGCGTTGAGGAAATCGGCCGCAACATGACCGTTGTTGAATTCAGAAGCGACATCGTGGTGATAGACATGGGACTGCAGTTCAACGATGAGAAAACTCCGGGCATAGACTTTATCCTTCCGAACACGCGCTACCTTGAAGAACGCGCGCATAAAGTCCGCGCGGTCTTTATCACGCATGGCCACCTTGACCACATCGGCGGCATTCCCTATCTCATGTCCCGTATTGGAAATCCACCGATGTACACGCGAAATCTTACTGCGCTCATGATAAAAAAACGTCAAGAAGAGTTTCCGCACCTTCCCCCGATAGACATGAGGGTCGTCGAGGGGAACAATCGCGTAACAGTTGGAGGCCTTCATGTCCGCTTTTTCGGCGTAACGCACTCTATACCCGATTCCATGGGCGTTATCATCGAAACACCGTACGGCAACATCGTAACGCCCGGCGATTACAAACTTGACCATGTTGTCGGGGTACCGACGGAAGAAGAAGAAGAAACGTATAATGCGCTGTCCAAAGACAACAATCTGCTTCTCCTCACCGACTCAACGAACATCGAAAACCCTGGGTTTTCCACACCGGAGCGGATTGTCGGCGAAAACCTCATGGAAATCGTCCGGGCGACGAAAACGCGCCTCGTGATAAGCATGTTTGCGTCCCACATCACCCGCATCGCCAAAGTCATTGAGGCAGCAGAAAAAAGCAACAAGAAGGTGGTGATAGAAGGCCGGAGCATGAAAAACAACGTTGATATCTGCATCGCGGCCGGACTCATTAAAGTGCGGGAGCATACCATTGTTCTGTCCACGGAAATCGGCGGCTACCCGCCGGACCGTATCATTGTACTTGCCACCGGCGCGCAGGGAGACGAGTTCGCCGCACTCACGCGGCTTGCCAACAAGAGCCACAAGCAACTGCGTCTCTCGGAGAATGATACCGTGCTCCTCTCCGCTTCCATCGTGCCCGGTAATGAAAAAGCCGTGCAAGATTTGAAGGACAACATCGCGCGGCATGGGGCAAAAATCATTCACTACCGCACATCCGACGTATACATCCATTCCACCGGACACGGCAATCGCGGCGAGATCGAGTGGCTGCACAAAAAGATCAAGCCAAAATTTTTCATCCCCGTGCACGGCACGCATTATATGCTTCGCCTCCACGCGGAGCTGGCACGCGAGCTTGGCATGCTGAAGCAAAACATCGTCGTCCCCGACAACTCAATGATTATTGAAATTAGGGACGGCGGAAAATCAATTACCGCGCTAAAAGAAAAGGCGCCCAACGGCCCCCTCATGGTTGACGGTTTCTCCGTCGGAGACATGCAGGAGGTGGTGCTTCGGGACAGGCAAATGCTCGCAGAGGAAGGAATGTTCGTGATTATAGCGAGCGTGAATTCGTCCACCGGAAAGCTAAAGAAATCTCCCGACATCATCTCGCGCGGATTTGTGTATCTCCGCGAGTCGCAAGATCTTCTGCATCAGACGCGCATCATCATCAAGAAAACGGTGGAAGAGGCGACTGCTGGCATGCATCCGATAAACTTTGAATACGTGAAAGAACAACTCACCGACGCGGTATCAAGGTTTTTGTTTCAGAAAACCGCAAAACGGCCAATCGTTATTCCCGTTCTATTGGGGGTGTAAGAGAACTCCAGAGTATAAAACATTATGAGACTGAATGTGAAAGAACTACTAATTTTGCTAAAACTCTATTCCATCCTTTGCTTCTAGGTCCGTTCTGGTCATTACTCGTTTCATATCGTATGTTCCGCCATTCATCCCTGCGCGGAGCGCAGGGAGCTCTGGCGGGTCATTAGAAATGCCAAACTTTGAGCATAGATTGAAAATATTAGCCAAGTTTCGGAACAAGTAATTTTGTGAAATGGACTTTCCGCAAAAATTACGATAGCATTGAGCCATGAATTTCCCCAAACTCACTTTCACCGCCCAAATTTTTAGAGAAGGAAGACAATATGTGTCTTTCAATCCAGAGTTGCGTGTGGCATCGTGCGGAAAGACGGCCGACATCGCGAAGGAAAATCTAAAAGACGCTATCCGCGGTTTTCTTTTGTCCGCTCACAAGAAAGGAACGCTTCACGATATCCTTGAGGATGCGGGTTTCGTAAGGCGGAAAAATTCGTGGCGCGACCCTGACCTCATCTCTTTTGACCGCGTAACTGTATCGGTGTAGCCCGATGCCTAAAATCTGCACGATACATTATCGCAAACTGGCGCGCGTATTCGAGCGAAAGGGTTTTGTATTGGACAGGCAGGAAGGCGACCATCTCATCTATGTTCGGAAGGATATCAAGCGGCCGATAATTATTCCGATGTACAAGTCAATTCCGGTTTTCATTATCCTGAACAACTTAAAAACTGCGGGCATTTCTCGTCAGGAATATCTCGCGCTTTTGTAGTTTGCCCTTTGTTTGGTTTTTTGTGCGGTCTGTGCTTTGGGAAATTTAGCGCCCCATACGGTATACTGTCTCCATGCACTTTCGACCGCGCATCTTCTTTTCTCCTCTCCCGATTATTTACATTGTCTCCTTTTTCTTCACCCTGCATGCGGCAGTGCCGGTCTACATCAACTCGTCTTTCCTTTCAACCCTTATTTCGGAAAAATACGTCGGTCTTATTTACTCCGTCGCGGCCCTGCTTGCCATTATCGCGCTCATCCTTATCCCCAGACTCCTAAAACTCGTGGGCGATTACTTTGCGACGCTTCTCTTCATCGTCCTCGAGATTGTGGCGCTTATCGGCATCGCGTTCTTGGAAGACGCGAATCTCATTATCGCGCTCTTTATCATAAGCTCGGCGCTGATTACCCTCATTTCGTTTGATTTTGACTTGATTGTGGAGGGTTTCTCAAAAAACGCCTCCACCGGAAGCATCCGCGGTCTCTACCTTACGTTTGCGAATGTGGCGTGGATAATCGCGCCGACGCTTGCCGCGCTTCTTCTTGCCAACGATGCGTACTGGCGCGTGTACCTTGCGGCGGCAATCATTTTCATCCCGGGACTTTTTATTTTCGCGGGCAGGCTTGAAAGCTTCAAGGACCCGCTGTACCGGATGCTCCATTTTAGAAGAGCGTTCGCGATTGTGTGGCACGACAAGAATCTGCGCTACATTTTTAGCATTTCATTTTTACTCCAATTCTTCTTCACGCTCATGGTCATTTACACTCCCCTGTATCTTCATGAGTATATCGGTTTCGAATGGAAAGAAATCGGGCCGATGTTCTCCATCATGCTCATCCCGTTTCTCCTCCTTGAAGCGCCGCTCGGACATCTTGCAGACAAGATACTCGGCGAAAAAGAACTCCTCATCGCGGGATTTTTCATGATGGCCCTCGCGACGGGAGCAATATACTTCTTCGCCGCGCATTCCTTTGCGCTCTGGGCAACGATACTATTTATGACGCGCGTCGGCGCAGCCTGCGTCGAAATTATGACGGAAACGTACTTCTTCAAGAAAGTAAGCGCCGGCGACGCGGCTATCATCGGGCTAAACAGGAGCGTTCGTCCGTTTGCCGGACTCATTGGCCCGCTCGTCGCAACGGGAATTCTTGTTGTTGCCGCGCTTCCCTCTCTTTTTCTCGCGCTCGCTGTACTGATGCTTTTTGGCATTCCGCTTGCGGCCGCACTGAAAGATACGCGTTAACTTGAGAGAAATGTAGCGAGCCGTTGACCTTTAACACTTAACCAGTAACTAATAGTCGACAGTTAAAAGTTACTCTTCTTCGCTCCCTTCCCGTTTCTCCATTACTTCTTTGTGTGTCCCGTCTTCGCAATTGCATAGCGTGAGCGTTTCGCCTTCTTTTTCGCAATCCTCCGTCTGGCACACGCCGGGGTTGCTGGATTCCCCTTCGCAGCCTCCGGCGCAGATATAGTGTGTCATAAAAAAATCAGTACTTAATAATTAGTGCTTAGATTATAAACATGAAAAATCTTCATGTCTATCTACTGTATAAGTTCACTGCCTTTGGCACTCCCTACCATATAACTCTTCGGGGTACCCGGTAATGCTCCGGGGCCTCCACGGGTGGTAGTAGAGTCTCGAAGACTCGACTCACTACGAGGCACGGCACGCACTGTATCTTGTTATCGGGGTACTGGGAATTGAACCCAGGCCTTACCCACCCCATGGGTAAATACTGCCGTTATACGATACCCCGTTTTCTCCCGTACACTGTGCCCCGTAGGAAGTTTCCTCTCCCACTGGGGTACTGCTTTTACCTGTCCCGTAGCATCTGCCTTGGGCAGACTGCTATTGGGATACTATATCCTGTTGTGAGAGATTTGTTGAAACCTCTTTCATTTTGCTTTATCAACGCACGCGCGAAGCTCTTCCGTTTCAATCCATTCGCACTTCTCCGACGACTGTCGCTCACAGCGCGCGTTTTTGTAGCACGCGTACTCTGCCCTGAATTCGCACGTAGTGATAACTTCCTCGTCCGCGCAAATTTGCCCGCTGCAACCAGTTACGATACATGTTTTCGCCGCCGGAGGTTGTGCCGCCAGCATCTCGAACCTGACAGGAATCCGGAGCGCATCCGTATGTTCGGGAAGCTCTGATGGATTTTCCTTTTCGAGGAGGAGCGTCCCCCCATCGTGCGGGAAAAGGACAAACGTAAGCATTGCCTCGAACGGAACGAATTCGGTCGTCATCCACTCTCCTTCGGCTTGTGCCACTCCGCGCGCTATCTCATTTCCTCCGCTGTCCAAGAGCTTCACCGGAAACGACGCTTCAAAAAACCAGTTTCCCCGCGCCATGCCTTTCACCATAAGAGGGCTCGTTATTGCCGCGTTGGGGCGTGGATTTGAAACGCGAATGAGATTATCTTTTTCAAGCTCGTTGCCGATATCTTCGCGAAAGGTTTGCCCTTCCTGCGTTCGGCATTGACGCGGATAGCTTTCCATGACGGGGAAACCTGCCGCGGTACATTCGGCAAAATTTGTTACCACGGGTTCTTGATTTCCACCCAAAAAGTAGAAAGCTCCGGCGATAAGGAGCACCACTACGCCAATGATGATTTGCCGCAATCCTTTTTGGCGGCGACCACCGGGTATTTCATCTGACATAACGCCATTATATCACTTCCCTCCGGGGCATAAAAAGCCTAACCAGTTTTTGCACTATACACAGCTCAAATATGAAGTATTCACTATAGATGTTAAAGTATTGCTATGAAACCGAAGTTTAGTTTTTTGTATCTACTTTTACTATTTGCTGTCACAACCGCTTTATTGTATTTTGGTTTACCTTTTTTTCTGCAAGAAGATACCACCGGGGGATTTGCTGGAGTTGCTGAAGGTTTCGCGTATATCATCCTCTGGGGTCTGATATTTTGCTATTATCTAATGAGGAAATGTTTAATTTGGGTTTTTAATCGCAGAAATAATCTTACAGATGTTAAAATTGTCAAGAGGAAGGCAACTTGGTTGAGTTTAGTTCTTACTGTTATTTTGGGTGTCTCTGTTGTTGTTTCGATATTTGTAGTGTTGTAGTGACAGGAGTGATAGGTTAGCACGGTGTAGTCTGCATCTCCATAACTCGTAGCGACACACCTGTAAAGAGAAATTATGGAAGTAGTTTTTCTATTCTTACTCCAAGCAGTCTGATTTTCTTACGCTTAGGATTCTCACGCCGGTCAAGAAACGGGAAGAACATTTGCGTAACATTACGGCGAAGCGTTTCTGCGTCAACGGCAGGCTCCGGTAGCGTGCGAGAGCGCGATACCGTTTCAAAATCCGCAAACCGAACCGTAAGCACGATCGTACGAAAACTTTTGAAGCCGCTCCTCGCAAGATACCGCGCAAGATTCCTCGCCTGCCGCTCAAGATACGGAAGCAGAATCTTCATCTCCAAGGAATCTTCAGGAAGCGTCTCCTGTTCTCCGATTGATTTTGCTGGTGGTGCATGCGCAATGACCGGTGAATCATCCTCTCCGCGAAATTTTAAATACAACTCTTTCCCCCACTTGCCGAACATGCCGCGAAGTCTTTCTTCATCCAGTTTGCGTGCATGCGCGACCGTGCGAACGCCAAGATGTCTCAATCTTTCCTCCGCTTTCGGCCCGACTCCGGGGATTTTTCGTACGTCAAGCGGCGCAAGAAAATCAAAGACCGCATCCGGCGTAACTACCGTCAACCCATTTGGCTTTTGAAAATCCGACGCAATTTTCGCGATAAGCTTATTCGGCCCGATGCCTATTGAGGCGGTTAATTGTTCTCTTTCCAAAATGTCCTTTTTAATCACCGCGGCGATCCTCCGCGCCTTTTTGAACGAGCTGGCAAATGACAAATCAAAGAAACACTCGTCAACGCTTGCCCGCTCGAGTGCCGGCGGTTCCATTTCGAAAAGATTCTTTTGAGTCTCTCGCAAATGTTCGTGAACAATATGCACGATTTTCTTTGAAACCTCACTGTACTTCCGAAATTCCGAGGAGATGAAAACCACCGGTGGCAATCCTTTCTTACGCACTTCTTCCGAGAGCTCCCACGCTTTGCGAATCGGCATCGCGCTTCTGATGCCGTAGCCCCTCGCCGCATAGGTTGCGGTGGATACGACTCCGCGGCCTTTGCCTCCCTGCGGATCCGAGCCGACGACTATCGGCGTGCCTTGAAGGTACGGCCGATTGCGTTCTTCAACGGCCGCGAAAAACGCATCCATGTCCAGGTGAGCGATAATGCGCATGTTGTTAAATATACGAAAATACGAATTGAAATCCAACGAATGACTGCGAATGGAAGATTCTGATTTCACTATTATTCGTACATCGTGCGCTTATTTCACCTATAAGCAGATGGCACACTAAAAAACCCTCCCAATGGGAGAGTTCCTTAGTGAGGTCCTGAATCCTATCAGTCTTGTTACATACTGTCTGACCTTCCCTTGCGGTACAGCCATCGGATTCTAGACCTCACCTCTATTGTACTCCTTTTTCAGCTAGTCAAAGGCAAGTTATCCACACCCCTATATTATCTAATTACGGCCACAATTCGAGCCGGAGCGGCATCGGCGGCAAGACGGAGGGGAAACGCCTCAACAAAGAAATCCTTGATTTCCAAAAACGCCTCAAGATTAGCGAGGTTTTCCATGATGAGAATACCAGCGCCAAGAAGAATTTTATGGACCGTGTAGGGTATTTTGTCTGGGCTTGGTGTATCCATTCCAACCATTTTTATCCTGCGCTCTGCAAGTTCTTCTGCCAGAGCCTCCGTCATCACCGGAAAGTCGGTGAGATAATCTTTGTCGCGATATCTCTTCGAAAAGCCGGTGCAAAATAGAACAACGTCGCCCTTTTTAATCTCACAATCTTTCAATAGTACGGCATCTATCTCTTTCCGCTCCCTCGCGTCTATGCACATCCCTCTTCCGCGAAAAGATTCGAGAGGCAATTCATCAATCCGCTTTCCATCTTCAATAGTATGCGCCGGCGCGTCAATGTGCGTACCCGCGTGCATCGTCGTTTCAAGTTTGTGGTCGGCATATCCATCCTTTGAAACCGAGGCAATCTGTTTTAGTCCTGACTTCGGGTCGCCAGGATACGCTGGCATGGAAGCGGTAAATGGATGCGTAAGGTCAATTATTCTCATGGCACAACTTTGAATAGTTCCGCACGTCCGCGAGCAAATGCTAAAAGTATTTGAATGGCGGATAAATCGGAATTTTCTCCTTTTCAGCATCAGTTTTTGAGAACCAGCCTGCTTCAGTCTTTCTTTTTCCTTCCCAAAATACGAAGGTGTCTTTTGTGTAGAAAGATTTATCTGAAAGCTCACTCTCATAAACGAGAATAATTTCGTGATTGCGCTTGCCGCGATAGGTAAAAATGTTTTCTAGGGTCTCCGAAAATCGAAGATTCCGCGTATCACACCCAAGTTCTTCCCTCATTTCGCGCCGAATTGTGTCTTCGCCTTTCTCCCCAAATTCAACATGTCCTCCAAGCGGCCGCAGAAATCCCTGATTCTTTACCTCGTCAAATCCGCGACTGAAAAGGAGTTTTTCGCCGTTTCGCACGATAAGCATGGCCTTAACAACAATAGCGGACATGATGTAGGAAATATGATGGGACTGTTGCCGAATAGCGTTTTTGTCACTTTTTGTCCAAAATAACCCTTATTTCTGCGTGGCAAAAACGACGATTTTGCCATTCGGCAACAGTCCCATGATTTGCGAATGGTTTTGTTGAACTATTCAAGATATGGCTCAAAATAATGCTATCTTTGGATTGGCAGCTGGAAAATAACTTTTTTGAAGATATGGCGTAAACTCCGCTCGTCCTATCCCTGTGCAGGAGCACAGGGCGTTCGGCGAGCGGAGTTTCCTTTAAGAACCCTCGGTTCTCAACGCTCGCTCGCAGACTCGCTCACTGCTCTCCTCCACGGGGAAACTACAGTTTCCCCGCCCCCTTTCGCTGATCCGCCATTCATCCCTGCCTAGGAAGGCAGGGAGTTCTGGCGAGTCATTAAAATAAGGATATCTTTAATGAATTATTCAGTAAAGCTTAAGAGCGACACTACAGGGCGTTAAACCCTGTGGGTCGCCAGCGGCTCACGAATACTCCGTGCAATTTAACCCTGCGCAGAAGCGCAGGATGTCGAAGTTCGATGGTTGTTGAGAGATTAGCGGTCATAAGAACTTTTATGAACTGAAGAAGACAGAAACTGTCGTGCATACAAGCCCCACTTTACTTGGGTAAAGTGAAACAGAATGAGATGGTTACAAAACTATTTTTAAGCGAAATTTAGGACTTTTTGTTCGAGACGAGGAAAGCCAGCAAAATGATTGAGGCGTAGCCCGGCTACGACGAAAATCATTTTGCGCCAGCTTGACGAAGTATCGGACAAAAAGGACAAATTGCAGCAAGAATAGTTTTGTAATCATCTCAATGCTTCTTGTCCGCGTTATTCTGCGTGTCGTCCGCGCGTGTCTTCGCTGGATGAAAAATCAAGAGAGCAGGAGCTCACGCAATATCGCTTGCCAGTCTTTGTCGGGCTATCATCAAACACGTGCCCGAGATGTGCGGCGCATTTTGCACAGGTAATTTCAGTCCTAGGCATACCCTGAGAGGTATCCAAGACTTGGACAATCGCTCCCGAAATCGCCTGCTCAAAACTCGGCCAGCCGGTACCAGAATCAAACTTCGCATCAGAAGGAAAAAGCAAAGCTCCGCATACAATACATCGATACATCCCTTTCTCACGATGATTCACGAATCTCCCAGAGAACGGCGCCTCGGTTCCTTTTTCTTGCGTTACATGGTACTGCTCCGGCGTGAGTTTCTTTTTGAGTTCGTCATTTTGCATAAAACAGTATGGGAGCGCTTCGTATTATATAATTGCGTCGTTCGGTCGGAATGGAAGCGCAAAAAGCCGTTTCTATTTTCTTCCTCACTAGCAAGTATAACATTTGATTGCGCCCATAAGATATACTATATGTATGCTTGCGCTACAAACAAAACGCATCATCGGGGCACTTATACTTATTGCAGTTTTGGGTCTTATCGGATATTTCGCGCGAAGTTGGCTAGAAACGTATCTTAACGAAAGAGAACGTTCATTTGACGAAAAAATTGCACTGCTGCAGGAACAAATAGCCGTACTGGGCGAGCGGGTGCAAATGCTTTCTGGAGAGAATTCGCGTGTGGCGCTTTCCGTCAAAGAGCTTGAGAACAGAAAAGAGGTTCGCGAAAAGTCGCAGGACGAATTGTTGACGGACGCGGTTGCGAAAATTACGCCGTCCGTTGTATCCATCGTCGTCAGCAAGGACCTCCCCCAACTTGCGGTAGAGTACGTGAACCCATTTGGCAACGACCCTTTTTTCAAAGATTTCAACTTCCGCGTCCCGGTGTACCGGCAAAAGGGGGTTGAACGTCAGAAAATCGGCGCCGGTACTGGATTCATCGTTTCAAGCAATGGCTATATTCTGACCAACCGCCATGTCGTCGCGGACGAGGGCGCGTTCTATACCGCGCTCCTTTCGGACGGCGCGCAGAAGAGCGGACGTGTCGTGTTCCGCGATACGGAACATGATATCGCACTTCTTAAAGTTGACGGCGGCCCGTTTCGCGCCGCGTCGCTCGGAAATTCCGATACGCTGAAACTCGGGCAAACAGTCATCGCCGTCGGCAACGCGCTCGGAGAGTATAACAATTCTGTTTCCGTCGGAATTATCTCGGGGCTCAATCGTACGCTTGAAGCAAGCGACGGGACACGCATGGTGCGTCTCGCAGGTGTCATTCAAACCGACGCGGCCATCAATCCGGGCAATTCGGGGGGGCCCTTGCTTACCATGGACGGCAAAGTCATTGGTGTGAATGTTGCAACGGTAATTGGCTCAAACAGCATCAGTTTCTCAATTCCCATTAACGTGGCAAAAGGACTTATTGGTACATATATTACTTTTTAGCAAAATTATGACGGCCGTCATAATTTTGCTAAAAATCTTGGTGTTGTGGTTGCAATAGGTTCTTCCACCCTGCTATCGGTTTGCGCGGGAAAAGAAAAGACGCTAGAGTATAAATCGTGTACGACATCAAAGACAGGAGGCTCACGGAAAAAGGAAAGAAACGCATTCTATGGGCCGCAAAGGATATGCCGGTGCTTCTTTCGCTTCGGAAAGAATTTGCAAGAACCAAACCCTTCAGGGGCATTCGTATCGGCGCGTGTCTTCACGTAACGACAGAAACTGCAAATCTCATGCTGACACTTCGGGCTGGCGGAGCAAAAGTGCGGTTGTGTGCATCAAACCCGCTCTCAACGCAAGATGATGTGGCGGCGGCGCTCGCGCTCGAATACGGCATAGAAACATTCGCCAAAAAGGGGGAGGACAATAAAACGTATTTCAAACATCTGAACCAAGTGCTTGACCAGAAGCCGCATCTTACGATGGATGATGGGGCAGACCTGGTGTCGGAAATCCATAAGAAGCGAACGAATCTCATTAGAGCAGTCGTTGGTGGAACGGAAGAAACCACTACCGGCGTGATTCGTCTTAAAGCAATGGCAAAAAGCGGAGCGCTTCGCTTCCCTATTCTTGCCGTGAACGAGGCGCAAACAAAACATTTTTTTGATAACCGCTACGGCACCGGACAATCAACTATTGATGGCATTATCCGCGCGACAAACGTACTTCTCGCCGGTACAACCTTCGTCGTCGCCGGTTACGGCTGGTGCGGCAAAGGGGTCGCAAAACGCGCCGATGGCTTAGGCGCGCGCGTCATTGTAACGGAAATAAACTCGGTGAGAGCGCTTGAAGCCATGATGGACGGTTTTCGCGTCATGCCTATGAAGGAGGCGGCAAAGCGCGCCGATATTATCTGTACGCTCACCGGAAACCGCGACGTTCTTGATACGCCCCATTTTGAAGCGATGAAGGACGGATGCATTATCGCGAACTCCGGACACTTTGACGTAGAAATAAATCTGAAATCGCTACAGAAGCTTGCCACGCTCACCTCTTCCCCGCGCACTCTTGTTGATGAGTATACCTTCCCGCCTCTTCGGCGAGCAGGTAAAAACGGAAAGCGTATTTTTGTCTTGGGAGAAGGCCGTCTCGTGAACCTTGCGATGGCTGAAGGACATCCGGCGTCGGTCATGGACATGAGTTTTGCCAATCAAGCGCTCGGCGCGAAGTTTATTTTGGATAACAGGGGCAAACTTGAGAACAAAGTGTACGTCATTCCCGAAGCAGTTGACCGAGCGATTGCGGAAAGGAAGCTTCGGGCTCTCGGCGTCAAAATCGATACACTCACGCCGGCGCAGGCAAAGTACTTGGAAAGTTGGGAAGAAGGAACGAGCTAACGCATAATATAGAATAATAAGGAATACTGAATTATGGAAGAGAAGAGGAATTCTTTGTGGCTTAATTCATAATTCTTACTTCATAATTCATTCCTATGCAACGTACTCGCGCACTAGTAGTCGGCTCGGTGGCATTCGACCTCATTTTCGGCATCCACGGCAAGATTCAGGATGAGATTTTAGTTGATACACACGGGAAACTCGGACGACAAAATCTCATGTTCACGGCCAAAACACGCGAGCACTTTTTTGGCGGTACGGGCGGGAACATTGCCTACGGACTCGGACTTCTCAATAAAAAACCGATTCTGTTTTCTCTGGCGGGAAAAGATTTTGATGGAAGCGGCTACGGCCCGCACTTTAAACGGGTGGGGGTGGATTCCCGAGTCGTTGTGAATGGAAAAAACTGGACGGCAGTCTTTTACGGCATGTCGGATGAGGAAGGCCAGCAAATCGGCGTGTACCAGCCCAATGCGTACGAAAAGATAGACGCGCTCTCGCTCGCAAAAACGCTTACTCAAAAAGATTTCTCGCAAATTGGAGTTGCCATCTTTTCCGCAGGGACAGGCAAAAGCATCTACCGACATATGCGGGAACTACGCGAGCGATGCGGCAAGAATGTCATCATCATCTTCGACCCCGGACAGGTTATCTCTGTTTTTTATGACAAGACGCTTCTCGAAAAAACACTCTCACTCGCGGATATCTTTATCGGCAACGAGGTGGAGTGCAAGCAGCTACAGACCATACTTGGTTACACGCACGACAAACTTCTCAAAAGGGGACTTCGTGCGGTCATTGAAACGCTCGGGGAGAAAGGAAGCGTTATCTACGAAGCATCAGAAAATAGGTACGATCGTACCCATTTTCTTAAACCGAGGAAAATATCAATTCCTGTGGTGAAAGCAAACAAGGCGGTAGAGGCAACTGGTGCGGGAGATGCTTATCGCGCGGGACTTATCATGAAACTCCTCGAGGGAAGAACTCTTAAAGATGCCTGTGAATTTGGTTCAGAAGTTGCCGCCCGCGCGGTCGCTTTCCGCGGCGGACAGACGTACCGAATCAAAAACTGAAATATGAAGTATGGAATATCAACAAAGGAGAACTATAGCTCTTTCTACATTCTAGATTCCACATTGTTATTTCATAATTCATATTCACACCCCCTAGCTGATTCTCTCCGCCATGCCGACGACCGCCTTGTGGTCGCTTATTCCATTCACTAAGCGAACGTCCGACACACGGTACTCTGTCGTAGAAAAAAGCCCGTCTACCATGCGGTCAAGGTGCCCTGCCCGGTGGAGTTTCGGATCAAGCGAGGAGTGATACTCTTCCGGAATATTGTCATGATAGTTTTTTGCGAGTTTTCCCCAGATCTCTCCTCCCCGCGGTGCGTTAAAATCACCGCAAAAGACAATGTCCGGAAAACGAGCGAGGATGTTGAGCAATTCTTTCACGTCCTGCCTTTGTTCGTCGCTTGCTTTGCCGTCTGGTGTCCAGGTAAAATGAGTAGCGCCGATGGTATATGCCTTCCCCCCCTTCGCCAGGGTTTTAGAAAAGAGCAGCCGGTTTTGTCCCATGCTCCATCGTGGAATTTCCCGGCCATCGCCGTGGTAATAATCAACATGCGAGGCAGAAATCGGCAGATCGGTAAAAAACGCGATTCCTTCGGGGCCTCTCTGAATCAGTTCCTCATTTATCACAAGGGTCCCCCCGTCCTCGAAACTTGACTCAACTCTCTCAATGTCGGGGATACACACAGCGACAAATTCACCCTCCATTGAAATGGCACTCTTCAATTTAGGAAAATCCCGCTCCAACACCTCTTGCAGGCAAATCACATCCGGATGTTCCTTCCGCAAAAACGAAATGACCCGATTCAAGTGCCGGTCAATCTCAATATTGAGCGAAATAAGTTTAAGCCGACTTTCTTTTTCCATGAGTGGCACGGGGTGATTTATTCGTCTGTACCTGGACCCTGCTTCCCAATCTTCACAATTCCTTTATTTGCATCCACCCCCAGTATCAGAGCAAAGCTCGGTACGGGGCAGGCCTCCATTAAATCAACCTTATCCTTTGGCTCTTTTGATAATTTTCACTGTGCCAGTGTTAGCACTAAAATACACTACATCTTCATCTATTCTGATATTCTTGAAAATATCATAATAGATCTGATTTATAACGTCTGCCGTAGCACACGGATGGAAAACGGCATAAAGTAATCTTCCATATCATTTTTGTTTACGTCAAAAAGCCGTTTTCCGGAAAGCGCATCGTCAATAATATCGCGGAGAATTTCTATTTCTTTTGTTCTGCCTTCAAGCTCCTCGTGAGCAAGTAGTTCAGCGATAATTTTCCCCGCTCTTTGCGCCGCGGATGTGACCATGCGCGCCTCTCCATTTTCGATGTGCGAGAAAAGCTGGGAAATATCGCTCCCCAAATTGGCCATAAGAAATGCGGTGGTTCGCGTTTTCATACGATGAGTTTGCGTATTATCCTTTCCATCTTCCCTTTTAGCATTTCGTCCTCGACTTCGATTTTGCGATTATTCTGTGCGGGGCGGATATTGATAAGAGACGTATACGCGATACGGCCGTCATCGGTATAGAAATTAAATCCCCAAACGGTATCTTGCCGCGAGCCGCTTTCTATGATTAAACTATTGGCATCCATATGCCATTCTCCTCCAAGCGCGATGATTTCCCGCTCTACGTCAACAACGCCCTTCACCATGTTGCCGTAAAACTCCTTGGCAATTTCTCTCGCCTCTGTCCGAGTAATTGGCTTTTCTATAATTCGAATGATCATCCTTGTTGAGAACACATTTCAAAACCCTATCGCAATCCCCGCCTGCGCTGAAGCGGCTTCGGCGGGCAGGAAAAAATTCGTGGGATCCGAGGAAAAATGGCGCGGACGAGGAAGGTGTAGCTACATACTCCGACCGAGGATATGAGCGCTTCGCCTCATATACGCTCCTCGGCTCGGAAATGAAAGCGCAAGGCCGTTTTCACTTCTCTCGCTCTACGTCGCGTATAAGCCGTCTTTTACCGAATACCACGAATCGGCGATGCGAAATGGCTTCTCAAGCAATAGTGCCATGGTAGGGTCTTGAAATAAGTTCTAGTATGCTACAAAACAAACCGTCCGTTCCGATAAATAACTTTTTTGGAGCCGTCGCGCATAACAGCAGTCACCGTCCGCGGCGTGGTTGAGATGATGTCGGTATGCACCGAGGAGTTGTTGAATCCGAGCCGCTCCCAATCTTCGGGAGAGAGTTCTCCCGGGTCCTGCGTGTAGCAGTCGTGATATGACTTTCCGAGCGCAAGGTGCGTGTTGCCATACCGTCCTCCAATATTCTCGTCATAGAGCGTAGTCGCCATGAATTTCCTGATGCGGGAAAACCGTTTGTCGGTGAGGGAGTACTCGCCTATTTTATCCGCATTTGGCGTGCGTATCATTTCTTGGAGCACCTTTTCATTTTTGCGGGCTTTTGACTTCACTACCCTGCCGTCTTTGAACCAGAGCTCAACGCCTTCTATGAGAACGCCGTAGTGATAGAGCGGCATGTTGAACCGTATCCAGCCGGATGTGCCGCGCCAGTCCGGCGAGGTGAAGAGCTCAAAGCTTGGAATGTTCCGGCCGCTGCCTCCCATCCACCGACGATGTTTGCCAAGGTGTATCCATAGGTCCGCATCCGGCCCCTTGACGTGAAGTTTCTCAATGGGAAGCGAGTTTAATTTTTTGCGCGTTTGCTCAAGCTTCCCATACACTTTTTTCCACTCCCGTATCGGGTTTTTCTTGTCCAAAAAACACGCTCGGATAATCTCATCCCAGTACGCCTTTTCGGAGAGTTTGGCCTCCCGTGCCATGGCCCCTGTTCCGAAGAGCGCAATGGTCCATGTGTACTTCCCTCTCGTTTCTTTCTCCTGCCGCCAGTCCATGTAGGGTTTCCACGCGAGCCCGCGCCGCATAATTTTCTTCGGTGGAATGCCCTCAAGCTCATGGAGGTCCACCTCGCTTATGACAAAAATTGTGTGGTCCATCTGGCTCACGAGCCCTCGCGCGTATGTGCGCGGGAAGAACCGGAGTTGGTGCGGCTTTGCCAGCTCAAAAAAAGTCCGGTCAAAGGGAAACCGACTCCCAGAATCCGGCCGATAATCGGGGATGATGTGTCCGCCGCTTTTGAGTATCGCGCGCTTTAGCAAAAGAAAAAGCGCCTTGCCGGCTTCGTAACATACCAAGTGAACAACTTCGCCTTTTTTGATTCCCTTCCCGCCGCCAAGCGCGAAATTTACGAGCACGTCTGCGTATCGCTCCAAGATTTTCTGCGGTGGTGCGTACATACCACCACCTTACCACAAAAATTGCCCCGCGCAAAAGTACGACGAGAAACATTATTCCTTTCGCTTCAAGAGAAGAGCAAACGTAACGAGCAAAAACGCCGAAAATGCCATGAGGGGAATCGTTATGTACCCGAACTGCAGTACAAAGCGTTCCGCGCAGGAGACGGAGTAGCCGATGGCGGCGCAGGAACCCTCCGGAATTATGCCAAGTTGCATGAGATAGTGGTACAGGGCTACGACGGCGCCAATTGCTGACAGGACGAGAGAGGTATCAACGAGCGCTCTGCTTCCTTTGTGCTTTCCAAAGAGCGCGAGCCCTAGTATGAGAACTTGCGGATACATGAATATACGCTGAATCCAGCAGAGTTTGCACGGCGCATAACCGAGAACTTCCGAGTACGTGAGACTGCCGAGCGTTGCGAGAAGCACTGCGGCAAATGCAAGCATGAGCGCGTTTGCGGCGATGAATTTGGGGAGCTTGAATTCAAAAAGCCACGAGAAGACAAGCCACAAGACCATCACGTGAGCAAGTATGGTGAGAAAACCGAATATGAAGTTAACTGATTGCGCCATAGCAACAACAAACAGTGACTACTCGGGAAGCGCGCATCCTGTCTTTTCGGCGAGCGTTGCGAGCGGCACTTCGCCGCCTTCACGATTGCCGTCAGAAAATTCCCACGTCGGATATCCTTCAATCTTCTTATCGGTGCATACCGGAAGCTGGCCTTGGCCGTTTGGCGTGGAGCACTCCACGTACGGAAGCAGTTTTGCCGAGCGGCCGAACATTTTCTTCTGGTTCTGGCAGTGCGGGCACCAAAACGCGCCGTAAAATATCGCTCCTTTCTCTTTGAGACACTGCGCAAAGCTATCGAGCTTGCCCGGCGTGTTTGATTCCCTGTACGAAATCCCCGATATGACCGCGAGAACAAGAAGGATGATGCCGCCAAAAATCATGTATTCTTTTTTCATGGCGGACACTATAGCACGAGAAAAACCAAAAAGGCAATCGGACGCTATCGCTACGGTGCGGAAAGCTTCTATTCGCGCGCTCGTTCTTTGTTTTTGCATTACTGTGAATTACGAAACTCGTGAGGGCGCGCTTTTAGAGAACTCTCGCAGCGCGGCGGCGCTTGCCCCCTCGCCAATTTCACAAGACTCAATGACCCGGTCAAACCGAGACGATATCCATCACCCGGACAATTTATCATTAACCGTCTGTTCGGTGAAATTGGCGAGGGGGCGAGAGGGAGGCGAAAAATCAGCAAAACACGCGCCGAAAAAGAGTTTCGTGATGTACAATTCTTTTGACCGTTGCGCGCAGCCAGTCGGCACACGTCCACTCAAAAGCGCCCTTTCAGTACATCCGAGGGAGCGCTTATTGGGTAACCTGCGGTTGTAGGTTACGGCGTCCTGTCGCGAAGGAGCGTCGCGTCAATCGTAAACGGCGTACCCGTGCTCATCGCGCCCTCTATGCCAATATAATCGCCAATGAGAAAATCAGGGGTCGTGGTCGCATGCGCAAGGAGCCGTGTTGTGGAGGCAATCCGCACATTCCACACTCCGCCCCAGCTCTGCATCCCGATGGTGGAAGAAGCGCTCGTAGTAACAAACCCACGCATAAAGACATGGCCGCGCGCGCCAATTTCCAAAATGAATGGGGTCGCGGGCGTGGAGGTGGCATGAGGCGGCCGTGGTCGGTGTTCAATTTTCCCGACTTTTCGCTCGACCTCGACTTCTAGTTTGTCAATCTTGCGTTCAAACTTGTTCTCAATCTGCTCGTGCTTCTTCTCCATCCTTTCCTCCAACTGCCGCCGTTCTTTCAGAAATCGCTCGCGAAGTTTCTCCATGCGACTTTCAAAATTCGCAGTCAAGCGAGCAAACACCGACACATGCGCGGGGACTCTGGAGGCGCTGGCGTCCGCTTCTGCTTCCCCTCCAACCGAATCCGCAAAAGCCAGGCGCCCAGCCCCTAAAAGCAGGCTAAAACCTATAAAAATAACAAAATATTTCTTCATAGCAGGTTCAAAAATAACAGATAGTGGTAATGATCGTTTCAGTCATTGCCACATCATGTAAGACGGAGATGATAACATCATCTTACGCTTCTTTGAATTACGAAACTCGCTGAAGGCGCAGGTTTTTGGGAACATTGCGCAGGCCAGCGAGCCGAGCATAGGGATTTTTCAGCAGAAAAATACCCGTGTTCCCAAAAACCTGCGCCGAATAAAGGGTTTCGTAATTCACAATATCTTACACTAACTACTGTCTTCCGCGACGGCGAAGATTGTTGTCTTCCGGAGTGTCATCCTCCTCGTTTTCCTCACCGTCCGCATTGTGAGCGTCATCGTTCGTACGCACTCTGATATCATCACTCTCCCTTTCTTCCGCCTCCAGCGGCCGCAGGTTCTTGAATTTGGTATTGAGCTCCACGCGCAACACGCCGGCATTATCCTCTCTGCCATCGCCGCCTCGGCGGTTTGCGTACTTATCAAGAAGCGCTTGCGCCCGGACTTCCGCTTCAATCTGCTGATGAGCCTCTTCCGTCTCACCGCGAGATTCAAGAACGCGCGAGAAGACGGCGTCGGCGTCTCCCGCTTCAAGTCTTTCCCGCGCGTCACGCGTTTGTTCCTCCGCACGCCGCAGTGTCTCCTCCACTTCACGCGCGACATCATCTTTAATGCGCGCGCTGTTTTTCTCGCGCAAACTCCGCACGTGTTTTATGCGTGCCTCGACCGAGTCAATCTGGCTTTTCGCTGCCACCGGAACGGCAGCGGTTGCGCGCGCCTCGGCAACCAGCGTTTCCTCAAGACTCTCCCTAAGACGCTTGGCGACATTGGAGACGCGCTTGGCCTCTGCGGTAATATGTTTACTGTTCCCCTCGCTTGAACTCTCTTGTCCCTGTTCGGGTTCTTCGCGAGCTATGCGCCCAAGCACCGCCGCTCGCGATGCCATGCCAACCGAGATACGCTCCAGCACGGGAACGGCAAGGCCAAGCTCTCCCCGCTCTTCCATTTGCTCGAGAGTTTCCGCTAGCCGCTCTGCCCCCTCGTCGAACCGCCGCGAAAGCTCCGCGCTTGCCTCCGAAGACAATCCCCCCCTCGCTTCGAGTTCCGCCGCTTCTTCCAACCGCCGCTCCAAAATGCGCGTCTCGGCTGAAGCTTTCGCTTTCGGCAAGAGTGCGACCGCAGTTAATACCTTCTCGTTTACGGAAATTTTAATGGGGTACAAAAAATCTCCCGGAAGCGCCCCTTCAGCCGCGAATGCCGTCCCGACACCGACGAGAAGGACGAGCGCAAGGGAGGCCGGTAGCGCTCGCGGAAGGAGCCATAGCGAACGCCAGATGCTCGCCAATGCAAACGTGCCGGAGGTCGCATGCAAAGGCCTCGGCGAAGCGGAAATTGCGGTAAGCACCGCTTTTCTGATAGCGGACTTTTCTCTCGGACTCAAGCGCGTCTTCGCCGCCTCTTTTTGTATGTTCACAAGAAAGTCATGCATGGTCATAATGTAACAGGGCCGCTAATTTCCTTGTCGCGCGATGGATGCGCACTGAAATGTTGTTCTCCGGTTCTTTGAGGATGCCGGCTATTTCTTTCGGCGGAAGTCCGTCAACAAAACGCATGATGAGCACTTCGCGATAGCGCGGGGTCAGCCGCGGGATCGCTTCAAGCGCGTGGCGGGCATCAAAAGTATCAAATAGATCTGCAACCGATTCTTCCTCGGGGACATCAAAGCCAAACTCATCTTCAAGCGTCTCCAGGGAATCGATGCGCCCGCGCTTTCGGAATTCGTCAACAATCCGGTTGTGCGCGACTCGGTAGAGAAACGCCTTCATGTTTTCCACTTTTTCACCCCGAGAAACATACTCCCACACGCGGATAAAAATATCCTGCGTAAGGTCTTTTGCCGCTTCCCGATCGCTCAAACGAAACGAACAATGCCGAAATATGGCATCGGCCCACTCATCGTAGGTTTTGATGAAATCATGTTCCGTCATTCTGCTATTCTAATATAGATATAGACGCGCCACGTCGCGTTTCCTTACAGCAAAACCCCTTTCAGAATGAGAAAAAAGAAACGCCGCCACCGTACAGTACTGTGAATTACGAAACTCGCCGAGGCGCTGTTTTGAAAGGGGGTTTGCGGCGTGATGGCGACGCAACTTCAGGATTTTTTCAGCAGAAAAAATCCGTACCCTTTCAAAATATGCGCCGAGGGAAGAGTTTCGTAATTCACAGACAGGACAAAAATTACGCAAGTGTTTTTGTCTTGTGTTTTTGCGAAGGAACGGCGCCCTTTGCGCGCGTGCCGGAGACCCACAGGTTATAGAGGATTACGCACGGTTTGATAATTTCTGGGTCAACGATTTTGTAGTACATGTTTAGCCCTTCGCGCCGCGCCATAACGATGCCGGCATGGCGCAAAAGCGCGAGGTGCTGTGAGACATTGGCCTTGGAAACGCCGAGGATTTTTACGAGCTCCTCGACGCGCTTTTCCTCAAATTTAATGTTGTTGAGTATCTCCAGCCGTTTCTCATTCGCGAGAAGCTTGTACGTCTTCGCGTTATTGATGAATGCGATTTTGGGGAGAATTTCTTTTGCCATATATCCGTAGTTTCGAAACTAGGAGTATACCATGGGTCGTTTGCGGAGTCATTACTTCGTACTTATAGGGGTAACGCCTCACAACTTCGAGTAACCATGCAGACACAACTTCTTTCTCCCCTGTCATTCCCGTGTAAGCGGGAATCCGGATTGAAAATACGGTCTAGATTCCCGCTTCCGCGAGAATGACACCGCTCGACATTGTGAGCTGTTACTTATAGGAGGGAGCTTTCTCGGGAACATCGTGCACATAGTTGGCATAGCGCGCGAGAACGTAAAGCAGACTGGAGAGCCGGTTAAGATACGCGGCAGTCGGAGTGCCGCCGGACTTTCCGGGCCGCACCTTCTTCTTTGTCTGAATATACAGCCGCTCAACCCGTCGCGCGATGGCGCGGGATACGTCAAGCAACCCGCCAAGCTCGGTCGCTCCGGGAATGACGAAAGAGTGTATTGCCGGAAAACCGCCGGAAAACCGCTCAATCGCATCTTCAAGCCGCCGTACTTTCTCTTCCGAAAGGCGTGTGGTCCCTCCGCCAAGCTCCGCTTGTATAATGAACAGGTCCTCCTGAATGAAAAGAAGCGTATCGAGGAATTTTGTCCGTTTTGCCTCCTGAAGGCTTGAACGCTTCGCGACCGCCCTGCACCAGCCGACAAAAGAATTCAATTCATCCACGCCGCCGAGTACTTCAAAAATAATGTCGCCTTTTGAAAGCCGGGCCCCCTGCGGGCAGTTGAACAATCTTGTCGTGCCCCCGTCGCCTTTGGCGGTGTAGTATTTCATAACAAGTAATTTGTAAGGGTAACAGGTAACTGGAACCAATCTTGAGTTCCAGTCATTCAGTTACCTGTTCCAGTTACCGTTACTTGTTCCCATTACAGTTATATTTCGCACACCCCTCCCGCGCACGCGAGTTCTCTTTTCAAATCCTGCTCATCCGCTTTCTCGTACGCCATAATCTTTGAAAAATCAACGTGTTCCCAGTGTTTTCGGAGCGTTTCGTATTTCGCCTCGTCAATTTCCTCATACGGAGCCAGCCGGTACACATGATTGTCGCGCGGCAAAAATGACAGTCCGCACACGATGTTCCAGTTTTTGTAAAGCCAGTCCGCGACGGCGATCCATTCATTCTCGCCTACGGAAATCGTCACGGACGGATTGTGCTCGGTGTAGCAATTGCGCACTATTTTCCAGTGTTCAAGCTGCTCCAGCGCGGAAACGTCGTTTTTGAATACCGAGTGTAAAGGAGCAGTAACCGGAAACTCAAGCACGAATGTGTTCGCGTCCTCGCGCGTTTGCCCGACTTCCGGAAAATTCGGCACACCCTGGTCTTTGAGCATTTTAAAAAGAGAATCAGTCGCCGAGATTCTGATGCGCCGGATGTAGTAGGGAGCGTGGCGCGGGTGCATGCCGCTTGACGAATCCACCATTTGAGAAAGCGTGCCGGACGGCTTGACGCACGTAATCGCCGTTGATGGATTGATGCCGAATTTCGCCGCAAATTCCGTGTTTACTGTAATCGCCTCTTCCCGCAATGCGTTAAGCACTTCCGGAGTTCGGACGCGGGGGGAGTCCCACTGGCCGGTGATGGAAACGCCGAGTAATCGCTCGCGTTCGCAATGTTCCTTCCATTCCGCGGAGAGATACGGGAAATAAGTGAGCGTGGATTGGAAGGTTCCCAAAATCGTCGCAAGCCGGACTTTCCTGCGGAGCGATTCTTTGGTGTCCTCCGGCCGCGCGACGATTTCGGTAAGATTGCAAAATTGCTTGGACTGCAAGATAATTTCTCCGCACTGCGGATTATTGAGGTACACAAATTTTCTTTTTCCGTTTCTAGTTACTCCTGCAAATCCTCCAACAAAAAAATTATGGAATTCATCCACCGTGCCATTGTAAACATCTTCGTAACCAACTAAAGAAACGGACACCACTTTGTGGTTTACCCTTGACGCCGCCTCTTTCAAATCAGCGTAGGAAAGAAAAGGCGATGAGGACCGAGAAATCTCAAAACTTATTCCCCTTTGGCGGCACGCCCTCTTCCATTCTTCTTTAAGAGGCGCCCGACCCAAATTGAAAACTAAATCAGAATAAACTTCGGCTTGTTTTTCTCGCATCTCCCCTCTATATGAATCGTGGGTAGCTTTGATCTTCAAAAGAGTTTTCTTCCGGAAATCGGTATCAGTCCATTTCTTCGCTAGACCGCAGGAAATACTGCAGATGCCACATTCTCTGGTCGAGATAGTCGTCCGAAAGATCTTGCTGCATACTTCACAACATTTCATGATGAAGAATTGGTTGTTAGTTATTTCGCAATCATAACCGAGCGCCGTATATTTTTTGTAGGAAGCTGCAATGCGCGGATCGGCATCGATGTTTTCAAAACTAAGCTCCAACGCCGCCCACTTTGCCAGCCCTAAAACGCCGCCCAGATGGTCACGCCGCCACTTGCAAAACGACTGCGGTAAATTATTCGCTTTGGCATATTCAATCCAATTCCTGTTTGAAAAACGACCACCAGTTAACCGCGTAAGCTTCATGGCGTGGTGTTGTAATTCATTATCAGTTACGCCAGAGAAATTCTTGTTCCGCTCCCCTTTGTTATTATTTGAATGCTTTAGTTTATACTCCGCCCATTTTTCGTCGCTCCATTCATATGCGGCTCGGCGCATTGGATTTTTGTCTCCGGCCATAAAATCTGTATGCAAAGCATCATGGTCAACTTTTGACAGTATCTTCAAGTTTCCAGGAGCATTGTTTTCAGCGTTTCTATCTTTGTGGTGAACAACATAACTTTTGGGTATTGTTGTATTGTAATGGAAACTGGCTATTAGACGATGTTCCGCATCATTACCGACTAAACCGCCACGATTAACCCACCAATAATTTTGAGAATTTGAATTAGCGGTCGGAAAAATGTCTTTTATGGATGCCTCGTACTTTGTGATAATAAATAAGCTGTCGCCGTGTTTTAAATCCCTCACTTCTCGGTACGCTCCGTTTCTTAGACGAAACTTGTGATTGGCGGTCGTTCGCACCACCGACCCATCGTCGAGAGTGAGAGCGTAAATTGGCTGTCTGTAACCGGTCACTCGAGGATGCCGCATGTAGCGAACCACGATCCTCCCTCTTCCATCAAGACAAAACACCGGTATATCTTTGCCTTCTCCGGCAAGTTGTTGTATTGGTACATGACCCCGACCGTCAGCAACATAAACCAAAGTATCCCCAGTAACACACGGATTCGTGCCAATAGGACCGATGAGGGTTTCTCCGGACTCGTCAAAATACCCGCGCTCCTCCCGAAGCGCCGCAAGGCGGCGCTTCGGCAAAATTTTAGTGAGAATGCCACGGTTGAAAATCCCCCGCTCTCCCGAACCGCTTTCCATAAGCGCGAGCCACTCGCGCATAAACTCCGCGCTCGTCGGTTTCTCACGGTACACCGCTGAATTATTCGCAAGCATCCGCTGTGGTTCGGTCACGTAGAACGCGCCCTTTTTCGCGTCGCGCAGCGTCTCATCATCCAAATCGGAAAGACTAATCATCGCGCTTCGGCGCACGCCGCCGGCGACTACGCAATCTCCGATCATGCAGATAATGTCGTGGACATCAAGGTTGGTGAGACGTTTCCCCTGCCGTTTTAAGATGCGCTCGCGCGCGAATGAAAGAAGCTTCTGCAGGGGCCCCGGACCCGACGCGCGCCCGCCCATGGTTTTGAGGCGCGTTCCCGCCGGGCGGATTGCGCTAAAGTCAAAATCAACGTCTGCTCCGGACGCGTACGTCGAGAGCGCGAACGAGAGCGCATCGCACCAGCCTTCTTTGCTGTCCAGAACGCGGTACGAGGGGAATTTCTTTCCGGTTTGCATGGCAATTTGCGGGAATTTCCCGACGTTCTGGCTCTCCACCGACCAGCCCGCACCGCCGCCGCACATGGAAATGTACATGATTTCCGCAAGGTCTTGGAATCTTTCCGGCGCGATGTAGGAGCAATTATAGGCACAGACATTCGTGGTTTTCGCGGGGGTTCCGGCGAACTGGAGAAGCCGCATGGAGGGCATCGCCTCGTGTTTGAGGATTCCTTCCCGAAGCTCGGTATATGTATTCTCATCGAGCTTCCCCCCTAACATCTCCCTCATGAAGCCCATAAAGCGATTCACGGTCTCAATCCAAGTCTCTCGCCTCCCTTTTTCCGGCATCCAACGCGAGTAACTCCGATAGTAGATGAATTCGCCGAGCGAGTTTTTGAAATACTGTTTGCTCGCTTCCGCAAGCTCGCGTATCTCTTTCGAGACAATGCCGCGGTTTTCCCGGAGTTCCGCGCGTTTTTGCCGATAGAGAATGTAAGCCTTCGCGGTTCTTCCGAATTCTTCCCGCATGAGCACTTGCTCGACGGTATCCTGAATAAGTTCAATGGAGGGGAGAAATCGCGGGTCGCGGGAAAGTCCCTTAAGACGGACAAGCTCATCTGACGCGAGCGACGCAATCCGGGCCGCGTCCTTTTCACTTCCTTCTTCAACTGCTTTGAACGCGCGAGAAATTGCCTGTTCGATGCGCGTCATGTCAAAGGGCACGATGCGCCCGTCGCGCTTGCGGACTTCAGAAATAGCCTGTGTGTCAACGTTTGTTGGTGCATTATTCATAGCATGATACGAACTGATAGTTGAAAAAACGTTGTGTGAAAATCCCAAATTACAATTCCCAAATTACAAACAAAGCACAAATTCATTCAAAGACTTAAATCACAAACGCAGAATCTTCATTCGAGAATTTCGGGCTTTTGACATTGGATATTGTCTGGAATTTGGCGCCTGGTATTTGGTGTTTGGAATACACCAGTACTATCTGCGGCGCCAGCCACCGTTCAATCATTGGCGACAGTATTATTGCAAAACCGATATTCCCAAGAAGATGCATAAAAGTAAAAGGAATTTGTCCGAGAACCGCAGCGAGAAACGGCTGATGAAAGAAAAGAGGCCCCACGGTAAGCCCCGTAATGGCATCATAGAGCAGTGTCCCGAAGAGCGCGAAATACGCAAAATGCCGCTTCCCATGGCGGTTTTTGAGATACCACGCCGCGAAAACACCCAAAAGTCCGTACGTGGGAGCAGTCACCAGCGACCAAGGCCCCGGCGTTCCGGTCAATACGTCAAACGCGAGAATTGAAAACGCGCCGAAGAAAAAACCGGCAAGTTTTCCGTAGGTCTTCGCGACCGGCATCTGGCTTGCCATGATGAGTTCTACATTTGGCGGACGAAACGGGAGCAAGCGGAACAGCAAGCCAAACGCGAACATGCCCGCGAGTTTTAACCATGACTGCTTCACGATGGTTCTGCTTTTGTTAAAGATTAAGAATGAGAGAGTAAGGATTCAATTGCATGATTGCATAACTCCTAAATAACAAACTACAGTGTACTCTGACGCGCCGCGCGCTTCAATGTGTACAGCAATACTGCGCTAAGCAAGATGAGGAGCGTCAATACGAAGAGAGTCGGCGCGGCGGCGGATGCGACCGCAGCTGTGAGAGCGTTTCGCGTCTCGTTAACTTCAAGAGAAAGCGGCAGGCGGACACCACCGCCGACGCCAAGCGCGGGAGCGCCGAGCATCCTCCCCTCTATCGCGATTGCGGTGCGAACGATGCCCGCCTCTCGACGTTTCCCCGTTACCAGTACTTCCCGTTTCTCGCCGCTTTCAAGCACGAAAGACGACGGAATGAGCGTAATGAACTCTTCAAACTCTTCCGGATACGCGCTGAAAAGCCCCACTTCCTTGGAAGGATTCCAAACCGTAAATCGCGCGATAGCTTCTTTCCCTACGCGAGTTTCCATTCGAAGCGTGGCGGGGGAAACGGAAACGCCGACGGCGTATCCGATAAGCGGAATGAAAGCGATAATCGTGAGGAAGATTATTGCAGTTAATGTCTTCATGGAAACTCTAACGAACTTAAAATCTTTAATCCTTAACGAAAAAGGAGCAGATCTTTTGTTAAAGATTAAAGATAAAGGATTAAGGATTGGCCGCTCTATTGCGCAGTGGGCGTCGCCCAAAAAATGAGTGAACCGCTCTTTGCGCCGCTTTCGGCATAGTCCGCAGGAATCGGAAGTGAAAGCGCCGCGGCGCTGTTTGCGCTCCCTGGAAGGGTCGTCTGATATTCGCGCCATGGTTTTTCATCAAGACGCAGGTACCGGCGAAAAACCGCGTTTCCGGAAACGGAAGCGGAGACCGTTGCCGCGATCGAGCCGCCGTTTTTGAGCATGATGTTTTGCAAAGCGATACTGCCGCGCGAAGCCGTGCCGAAATCAATCGCGCCGTCCGTCTTTCCTCCCGCGCCGGCAACATCCACAATCATGGAAAGAGTATTTCCGTCTCCGGAAGTATCTTCGCTCCCGCCTCCCGGCGATGCCGGAGCCGCAATGACGACTGAAAGCGGCACTTCCGTGCGAACGCTCTCGCTTGCGGGCGTTCCATTTAAATTGCCGAAGTACCACCGCACCACATCGCCTTCCATAAGCGCGTACGCGCTAGCGCCGACGCTTGGCAGTACGCCATTCACCGTATAGAGCCATCCTGCATTGCCGGACGCTTTTTCCCCCGCAACCTCGTCAACATAGTCGCCGAGAGCGGAGCTTTGCACGTGATACGCGAGAGAGCAGACATTCGCGGCCGTCTGAAGTGCGTCAAGCGCCGTTTTTCCAACGCCATCAGCGTCGCAGAGAAGCCCTCTTTTCCCTTCTACCTGTACGTTGAACGCCGCGCCGCTTGGCGTTTCCGAAACGATTACACGAACCGGAAGCGTCTTTCCAGAGAGCGCGAGAACGGCATACGAAGTGGTAACCGGCGTAAAACTGTCTTCTTGCCCTCCTGATTGGTAAAGGTAAAACCCTGCTTCCTGTTTCAGTCCTTCAAGGTGTGTTATCGGATTCGCACTGGCTTTTTGCCAACTCGCGGCTTCTATGCCAGCGCTTCGAAGCGCCATAACCACCCACGCGTCGGAAGAAGCGTCGGACGCGGCGCCCCATGCACTTTTGGGGTCGTAGGGAAATCCGCCGTCCTCGTTTTGAGCCGCATTGAGATACGAAATGGCCTTAACTAATGCTCCGTTGTCTGCGGGAAGGAGCGCGGCGCGAAGCGCCATTATCGCGGCCGCGGTCGTGTTCGTATCACTGCCGCCGCCCACTGCGAAAGAAAACCCGCCATCCGTGTTTTGCGTGGAAAGAATAAATTCTTTGATGCCGAGCATAATGGCATCTTCCATCTTTTCTCCGCTCGCAATAAGGGCCAGCAAACCGAAGATGTCATCATTTACAATGCCGCTATCCCCTAACTGCGTCCCGTCATAGAAACTTTTTAATTTGAGAATCAGATTATTCTTCGGGAACGTCCGCGGGTCTTTCCCCGCGGCGGTAAGCGCGAGAATCGGCGCTTCAAGGTCAATGGCTTTTTCCGCCGAGATCTCCTGGAGAGAATCGAGGATCGGATGCTCCCCCGCAGCCGCGAGAGCCATGATGCTCCAGGGAGAGAGCGGCTTGCTTTTAAGATACGCGACCGAAGGACTATCTTCGCCAAGAAGGCGCGATGCCGGAATAATGACAGCGGCAGAAAGAAGAGCGACGGCCGCAAAAGCGGCAATTCTCTTAGAAAAATAAGAAAACATATGCTTGTGCTTATCTGGTAAATGACGGTGTCTTTGCGTGTCCGCATATTTCATCGCGGACACGAAGAAGCCCCTGCACAAGCAAGGGGGTCCTCTGTAGAGGGTCCGTTCCTTGCTTCGAGAAACGTGCAACCGATAACTTGCGGCTTGGTACTCGGACTTTCCCCAAGGTTCGACCTTGAATCGGGAAAAAGGTCGAACCTTGAATCCCGAAGGAAACACCGTAGCGGCACTGTCGAGGATTCTCACCTCGTTCCCCAATGCCCGCAAATTTTTGTGGATGCCGGAGCGCCCCGCCGCCCGCTGAAAGTGTCGAAAACAGCGAGCGGCGGAAGCATTCCGTCTAGTTTCGAAGTATCGAAACTAATTAACTAGAATGTACCCCCACCGATTTCCAAAAGCAACTGTGGATAGCAAACCGGCGCATGAAAAGAAAGGGCGGTCAACAAACGAGATACCACGCATGAACAAGACGCTCGTATGCGGCAAATAGCGCCTTCAAAAAAATGGCGGTTGCGGTTTTTGTTACGCCGCGAGCCAACCCCCGTCCACAAAAAAGGTGGCGCCGGTAACATAACTCGCTTCATCGGAGGCAAGAAACACGACAGTGGCGGAAATTTCTTCCGGCCTACCCATTCTATTGAGCGGAATGCGAGAAATCATGGCGTCAAAAGCCGCCTTGGGAATTTGCGCGGCTCCAACCATCGGCGTATCAATGGCGCCCGGCCCAATCACATTGACCGTAATTCCAAGCGGCGCCCACTCAATCGCAAGCGTTTCGCTCATGCCGATAATGCCGCCTTTTGATGCCGTATAATGCGCGCCCCCGGCTATGCCGATGCCTGTCTGGCCGGAAGCGACGGAGGCAATGTTGATAATTCGTCCCCATTTGTTTTTCGCCATTTCCCGCGCCGCCCGTTGAGCGCACAAAAATTGACCCTTGAGATTGACGGAGAGCATTTTGTCCCAGTCTTCCTCCGAAAGCAGAAGCGCGGGCTTGGAGAAATAAATGCCGGCATTGTTGACCAGAATATCCAATCTGCCGAATTTCTTGATTGTTTCGCCAAAAACACTGTCTACCTCCCGCCCTTCCGAAACATCCAAACGAAATGCCGCGGCCTCCCCGCCGCTCTTTTTAATTTCTTCGACCACCACTTCACATTCTTTTTCATCTACATCCGTCACCGCCACTTGGGCGCCCTGCCTGGCGAGCGCGAGCGCGTGGGCCTTTCCCATTCCGCGCCGAGCACCAGTAACGAGAGCGACCTTGCCTATTAAGTCAAACATAGTAGTGTCTTTAGGACTTACGCATTTCTTCCTTTTCTGTCATTCCCGTCCCCGATCAGGTCGAGGGCAAGCTACGGCGGGAATCCAATATTTGGCCGTTTTTTAACGCCCTGGATTCCCGTTCCCCGCCTTCGCGAGGACAAGCTTCACGGAAATGACACCGATTGCGTAAGTCCTAGTCTTAATGAATAACCGACACTTTTCCCGCCAAAAACTATCGAAACCATTCTTTGATTGTCCTCGGCCACCCGATAAGAAAGAGCAGCGCAAGCGGCGCGCCCCAGTTTGCCCATCGCTCAACAAAATCCCAGACCGGTTCTCCGGCAATGGGGCGCAGGAGCGCGGTCCAAAGTCCCCAAAACGCCATCCATAAAAGCGCGAGACGCACGGGTTTTACAAGGATAAGAAGCGCGAGCGCGATGTCCACAATGCCGATAATCGGCATAAGAATAAGCGCCTGTTCTCCCGAATACCCGACTGCTTCAAAATATTTAATCCAACCTTCTTTCTGCTCTAGCGCGAATACTCCATGGCCGATGAATTCACCGGCGACGGCAATGCGAAGCACCCACTCCATTTTTTTGTGTGTATCCATTGCAATGTGCGTTATGAATAATGAGACACTTTTTTCACCTTTATTATCTCATTTCTTCGACATTCGTAAAATGAGACATACGCATCTGAAACCCATGAGTAACTGACACTGAAACGAAGCACTCTGGTTTCAATCCGATTACTCGTTCCAGTTACAAGTTCCAGTTAGTATTCTTCTCATATCCCGCAGCCGCTTTGCTCCCGCAGCGCGGGGGAAGCCGCGCCGCCAGCATCTATGCCGCATCCGCCTCCGCCGCTCCCTTGTGTCGGCGAAACAACCTGCGCGGCGATACGCGCGTATCCTTGCGCGCTGGAATAATTGGCTCCGAGTATTTCTTGAGGATTGACATCACTCCAGAGAACTCCTTTGTTTTTCTTGTATGCTGCTATCGTAAGATAGGTGTCGGGAAACCAGTATGTATTTACCGCAAGAGCGGCTTTCCACATTTCTTCTTCGCTTACTCCTTGCGACGCCATGAGCTCAAGGAGTCCCAGCATCGCAATTCCGTGGTTGCAATCAGGAAAATGCGTTGAGTTTCCGCAACACGGGCGGTATATTCCCTTTGACATCTTTTCAACAAGCGCCTGTTGTTCTAGCGTCAAGTCAAAAAACTTGTGGCGACTGTAATGCTCCATGGGACCCCCGACCGAGAGCGTCCAACCGGCGGTTGACGCGAAATTACCCGCGCCGCCGTACGCCGGATTTTTCATCTCGCCGGAATCCAAAATGGGATTTTTGCTCGCGAGCCCGAGCGCCCAGAATACATTGAGAAGATATCCCGCGTTCCTAGGAGTAATATTAAGTCTTTCCGTGTTATTCTCGTACAACAGCTTTCTGTATTCGTCCGTAAATTCCCCGCGCTCTTCATAAAGCGCCTGGAGCGCCTCCGCGTTAATCGCGCCGACGCTTCCGAGCCGAAGCCCGAGATTTCCCCACGATACCGGCAACAGGATGCCTTCAAGCGGGAGTACTTTTTCTTCCAGTTCGGACGGAGCTGCTTTTTCTGCTTGTGCCGGCACGCTCGCTTTTTGTTCGCTTGGGATTTGCGGTCCCGTTTTGTAGAGCCATGCTCCGGCAAGAATGGCGGATGAAATGAGAATGCTCCCCGGCAGAAGATTCTTTACTTCTTTTGGTCTTTCTTTTTCTTCGATATGTTCGCCCATATTCGCAAAAATTACTGACTAATGCGCGTACCATCAACGGCGCATCCGCTAATTTTCGAGAGACGCTCGATTCCCTGCTCGCCTTCAAGCCGCACCCCTTCCGGACCAATCCATGTCGGGTAACCGTCTACCTTCGCGGCAACGCATTGATTAGGTTCCTTCGTGCACTCCACATAGGTCACATACCGAAACGAATCGCCAAACGCCGCCTTTTCATTCTGGCAATGCGGACACCAATATGCGCCGTACATCGTGAATCCTTTCTCGGTAAGACACCGCGCAAACCCGTCGAGCGCGTTTGCATTTGGCACTCCATTACGCCCAAAGGAAGCTAGACCGATGACAACAGTGAGGATGATTGCAAGTCCTATAACAATGATTTTTCCCATATTCGTATTCATTCGTAGATTAGTATTATTCGTATATTCGTATGTTTACCTTTCATCACAGCAATCCGCTAATTTCTCAACCAGCGTTTCAAGCGACCACCCTTTCCCCGCGGCTTGTTTCGCCGCTCCGGAAACTGAATGCGTTGAAACAAGTTTTGTCTTGAGCGCCCAGAATATCGCGTAGAGCCGGTACGCGTCGGCAAAGAACTGCTTTGCCTTTTCTTTTTCCCCCTCGGCATTGTAACGATTCCCCGTTTCTATGAGACGCATAGACGCCGAAAGAAGATGTTTTGTGGCGCACCATGTTTCGCCTTCATGCTTATCAATGAGCCCTTCCATGAGCCGTTTGCGCATGGAGCGCACCTCACTCGAGAAGTCGTAGTACGACCCATCTCCCGTTTTCGCTCCCGTGAAAAAGAAATGCTCCTCAAGTGAAATAAGGTTCATCACTGCAATGGAGAGGTCTTCGGCGGCAGAGAGGTCAACGCCGCCCGACGTTTTGATTTTTTCCACTCTTTTCAGGAATTCATTGATTTTTTTCTTGTCAATATTCATGGCGATTTATTCGCATGAGCGACATTCGCAGTGTCGCCATGCCGCGCCACGTCCACGCGGCGCGGCATATCATACAAAGAATAAGATGATAATCCCGAGCGCGACCATCGCGAGACCAAGCCAGATTTTCAGCTTTTTCGTTTCGTCTTTCCGCCACGCGTTCACTTTATCAAGAAGTTCCTTGTGCGAGGCAACGAGCAGAATGACGACAAGCGGAAGTATGAACAGGAGATTGTAGAAGATAAGATAGCCGAAACCAAAAAGATAGGTTTGACTGTCATGCAGAAGTCCGAGAACCATAAGATACGGGCCGCCTGTGCAGGGAAATTCACAGAGTGCGACGAGCACGCCAACAAGAAACACCGCTGGTAATGAGACACGCTCCAAAAGTTTGCCCATTTTTTGATGGGCACTTGCGGGAATTCCCGGAAGCCAGTTGACGCGCGGGAAGAAATAACTCAAAAGCTGGAGAACGCCAAACGCGATGACAATGACCGCTCCGAGCCGCCCCATGAAGTGCGGCACGCCGAATATGTGAAGCGCCTGCAGCAACCCGAGGCCGATAAGCAGATATGCAAGGAATAATCCCCCGATGTAACTCGCCCCGAGTTTAAGCACCTCGTTTCGCGGCTTCCCCAAACTGAAGAGAAATGCGATGGTGATGAGAAGCACCGAGAACGCGCACGGATTCACGCTATCCAGCAGAGCCGAGACCGCGACGAGCGGCAGGAGCCATGCGCCGCCTCCGCTCGCGCTCCAGACAAACGATGTCCCCCATGATGAATACTTGAGAAAGAATAGACTCCCTACCAGCGCGGCAACGATGCCGAGCAAAATGGATAATTTTTTAGACATAATTCTTTTCAACTAAGCGAAGGTAGTTTTCTGAAAGTGCCTTGCGAGCGCGACTGGCGCGAGCACTCGCCCGAACAAGTTTTGCTTTGCAAAATTTGCGCGGGCGCGGAATTTTTCAGCAGAAAAATATCCGTGCACTTTAAGAAAAACTACCAGAGCGACCTTTATGGGGTTACCAGCGCTGTAATGGTAATCACTTGCGTGCCGCCGTTTCCGTCTTCAACAAACACCGCGCGTTCAATCTTTCCAATTCCTGCCGGGCCGTGTGCCGCCGGGTCAAAGACAACGTCCACGCCGCGATTTTCTTGCGGCGGCACAACTTCGTTAATGTCTGGCGCGGATCCACCGTGCCCCGGCATCCCAAACGGTCCCTTTTTACTGTTATCCTGCCCAATGAGAAATGCCTCGGTGCACATGCAGGACGTTGAAATCCTTTTAATCGTAAGCGGCTGCTCTGTTTCATTTTTGAGCGAGAACATGCGGCTGACTTTCCCGTTCTTCATTCCGATGGCGCCGAAATCAAAGAACGTCTCCGGTGCGGCAAACGCGCTTATGGCGGCGGCCCCATTTTGAGCCGTTGAATCTGTCTTCTTTGAGATGGCGCTTCCCGCAAGGAACAGAATCGCGAAGAAACCGACAATTATGATACCTGCTTTAAATACTTTTTTCATAGAGAAAATGTTAGATAAGCAAAAAGCACTCTTTGAAAGAGCGTTACAAGCGGCACAAAGAACGCGTTTCGACGACGCGCAAAAAGGCCGCTTAAAAGGAGGTGGGGCTGTGCTCAAGTCTTACCAACGCAGGTCGAAGTTTCCGAAGCGCTAAATATCGCAAGATGATATGCTCGATTCTTCCGGCAAGCGTCTGCAGACCGTCCTGAAACAGAACGAGAGACATGGCGAAACCAACGCACAGGAGCGCGAACGAGAGAAGCACGGTGGCGCTGGAAAGTAGAAACGTTGAAAACACTTTAAAGGCGTCCGTGTGGAAGAGGGCTGACGCAACGGTATTCTCGGGAGGCGGGCAGGCCCCGTTTTGCGCGAGTGAGGCAAGGCAGGTATTTTGCGCGTGCGACATATCGGACGATTCAAGCATGCCTACAAAACCAAAAATGGAGAGGGAGAAGAATCCTATGAGCAACACGCAGGCGAGAAATTTCATGTGCGTATACTATCGCACATCGGCATAGGTTGCAAGCAGAGGTGGAGGTTATCACTGACCTGATGGCAAGAAAAAACCCCACTGTAAGAGGAAAGTGGGGCTCCCTTTGGGCTCTTGAACAGGAATCACAAGGAGCAGTTACCGCATTCAAACAGGAATGCGGCCGACACTCTCGCTTCCCGCCTAAATTTTATCACGAGATTTTCTTGCGTGAAAGATAGTCCTATATCGCTTGCCTTTTTAGAAGTACGGCGTTAAACGCGACAATGACCGTTGATACGGACATGAGAATGGCGGCAACAGCCGGTTCAAGAAAGATGCCAAGAGACGCGAGTGCTCCTGCCGCAAGCGGAATCGCGACAATGTTGTACCCTGCCGCCCACCAGAGATTTTGTATCATCTTGCGATAGGTAAGCCGAGAGAGCCGGATGATTTTTGCAATATCTCGCAGGTCGCTTTTTACGAGAATAATGCCCGCCGATTCTATGGCAACATTGGTTCCCGCTCCTATCGCAATGCCGAGATCTGCCTGCGTGAGCGCAGGCGCGTCATTCACGCCGTCGCCCACCATTGCCACCTTTTGTCTGTTTGCTTGCAGTAGTTTTACCTTATCAGCTTTCTCATGCGGAAGCACGCGCGCGAAGTATTCATCCAGTATGAGTTCCCGCGCGACCCATTCCCCAACTTCCTCCGAATCACCGGTAATCATGGCGACTTTTACCCCCATGTCCTTGAGGACGCGGATAGCGTCTTTAGATTCCGGTCGTATGACATCGGCAAGCGCGAGCGCGCCCGAGAAAACCTTGCCGAAGAGGACGAAGATAATTGTCTTGCCCTCTTTCGCGAGCGTGGCGGCGCGCTCTTTGACCGACACCGGAACCGCGATTCCGTCATCTTTCAGAAGTTCATAGCTTCCAATCTTCACAACCATGCCATCCATAAACGCCTTCGCGCCTTTGCCGGGAATTCGTTCAAACTTGCTTGCCGCTACCGGCCGCAGTTTTCTCTGTTTAGCTTCGCGCACGATTGCGTGAGCAATCGGATGTTCGGAATAATATTCCACGGAAGCCGCGCGAGAAATAACTTCATCTGGTGTGCCTTCAACCGGCAAAACATCGGTAACGCCGTATTCGCCTTTCGTAAGCGTGCCTGTTTTATCAAAGAGAACAACATCAATATGGCGCGCCGCCTCAAGCGCGAGCCGCTGTTTTACCAAGATGCCATTCTGCGCGCCTTTTGTCGTTGAAATGGACGCGACGAGCGGAATCGCGAGTCCGAGCGCGTGTGGACACGCGACGACGAGCACCGAGACAAGGCGCGACATTGCAAAAACGATGCCGGCGCCGAGAAAGAGCCATGTGCCAAGCGTAAGTGCGCCTGCAACAACTGCGATGGCGGTAAGGAGAAGCGCCGCGCGGTCCGCGAGCATTTGCAGACGAGACTTAGACGCTTGCGCTTCGGCAACGAGGCGTTTAATTCCGGAGAGAAATGTTGCTTCGCCTATCTTCCGAATTTCGATAACAAGCGAACCATCCCCATTGATGGCGCCCGCAATCACTTCGTCGTCTTCTTTTTTGGCAACCGGCTTTGATTCGCCGGTAAGAAGCGATTCGTTGAGTTCCGACTGTCCTTCCGCGATTACCCCGTCCGCCGGCACTTTCGCTCCGGGTTTTACCAGAACTTTGTCGCCAACCCGAAGCTCCTCAAGCGACACGATTTCTGTTTCTCTTTCTGCACTCTTAAATCTTAAATCATAAATCTTAAATCTCTCTGCCGTATCCGGCAGGAGTTTTGATAATTCGCGCAGCGCACCTTGAGCGCCGCTGACCGCGCGCATCTCAATCCAGTGCCCAAGGAGCATGATGGTAACGAGCGAGGCAAGCTCCCAAAAAAGCGTCTCAATGCCTCCGCGAGCAACGACAAAAACGCTATACGCGTAGGCGGCAGAAATCGCGAGCGCGATAAGGGTCATCATACCGGGAAGCTGCGCGCGAAGCTCCCGGAATGCGCCGATGAGAAAGACCCATCCGCCGTAGAAAAAGACGATTGAACCGAGAATCGGCGCAAGCCACTCCACTCCGGTAAAGGGCGGGAGCGCAATTCCCATCTTCTGCGCTACTTCTGAATACAGCACTATCGGAATAGTCAGTACGAGCGACATCCAAAACTTCCGCTTGAAAATATTGACGTTGTGTCCCTTGTGCTTATCAAAATGACCCGCATGTTCTTCATGCGAACTTTTAACTTTCCCGCCTGCGCTGAGGCTTCGGCGGGCAGATAACTTTTCACCTTTAACTGGCAATAACGCCATTCCGCATTCGGGGCATAGCTCCGGTCTCTCGCTCCTGACTTCCGGATGCATCGGACAACTATATACGGTTTTATTTCCGCGTTCATCCGTTCCGCCGGCTGGCGGATGACTCGTGTCTGTCTGCGGTTTTACATTGCTGCAACAATCATGTGTCATATGCGTATGATACCCCTAGGGGGTATAGTGTGTCAAGAGATTGTATTCTCGACCTTTATTGCCGGTCATCATCGAAGAACTCGTAATACGCGAGGGTCGCGACGGCGCCGAGGAGAATCCAGAAGAAGAACTCTTCAAACGGAAAGCGTATTCCGAAGATGCTCACCATACCGATAAACTGGCCTTCAGCGGGAAACTCCCACTGTCGGAGCGCGAGCGCCGTCACTTCATAGATAAGCGAGAGAAAGAAAAAATAAACGCCGGCCTTAAAAATGCGTCCCACGAGTGAGGGCAAGCGGAAAACCAAAAAAATGACGGGTGCGGCAATCATAAGAACGCCAAACTTGAGATAAAAGTAATCAATCGCGAGGAGCGAATGATTCGCCGCAAGCACCGCAAGAAATACGCCGAGTGGCGCGGCAAGCGCGATAAATAGCCATTTTAGACGAGGATGCTTTCGGCCGTCTGCTCTATGCGAAACTTCCAAAAACGCCTCATAAAACATAACCACGAGATAGACATACAAAAACAGCCAGATGTACTGCTCAATCGTAATATATCCAAAGAGTCGAAAACTGCCAAAAACCGACGAAGGCAGCCACCAACCGCGCGTATGCTCCATGATGTAGTCTACAACTGTGGCGACAGGTATGGTAACGAGCAGAGAAAAAAGAGCGGCCTTCGCGATATGCTTTCTGCATACATACGAAAGATAAAGAGCGGGAACGCAGAAAAAAAGCGCAATGGAGAGCAGGACACCCGCGTTAAAAATAAACGAGAAAAGCGAGGCGATAATCGGCCAGAGTAAAACGCCGACAAGGGCCGCTTTTTTGTGCGCTTCAGCCCTTGTGATGTGCGGTTGTGTCGTCTGAAGGGGCAAGGAAAAACAAAATTAACCTGCAAAACCTTCCCCAGCTCCTCTTTACTTAAGTAAAGAGGAGCTAATGGGACACGTGCGGTACTTACGCTTTTACCGAACGATTATAGAGCGTCGCCACGAGATACGCGCCGACATACGAATAAATGATGAACGGAATAAGCCCGACGAGAAAACCTCCAAGCGTCACCTCTACTTTCCCGAGAGATTCTCCGAGCCCGGGAATATGCATCATTCCGGCGGCAATTCCCATGGCGGCTTCTGGCGCGACAGCGACAAAGAGCGTGCAGGCGACATAGAGAATAAACGCCGTCACCGCCACGGCATTCGCCAATCTTGTTGCGTTAAGTTGCATAGTATTTCTCTTTATTGTTGATAATGCCTCGACCTTTATCCCGTAGTAGATTTTTGGCTCGCGGCCTTCACCGCTTTGCGGCAAGCCAAAATTCACTACGGGAGTTTACGTGCTACTTTCAACCGCATGGCTGGTAATTTCCAAATTACAACTCTGATGCGCCTTGCACCATGCTTCGCATTCTTCCGCATATTTCTTATCTTCGTAATGCAGTCCGCACTCCGAACATTGATGATGTCTTTTATCGTCTTCGTGATTTTTTGTCATAACGGTTATAGGACTTACGCGTTTGACGAATTATGACTACATTTCCGTTCTGTCATTCCCGCGTAGGCGGGAATCCAGGGCTATACGGTGTCATCTGGATTCCCCTTTTCAGGGGAATGACACCAAACGCGTAAGTCCTAGGTTAGATAAAATTAGTTTTGAGCCATATTCCGACTTTTTATAAGTTCCCTCCAAAAGAAAAAGCCAATTACCGGAAACGCTAAGGCGGTAATGAGTCCGGGATGATAACTCCACGAGACGACTGCTTTCCAAATATGCTGCAGTTCCAAAATATACACCACACCCAAGACCGCTATCATGCGCAAGCGCCACCGCTCGCTTGCGACTAGCAGAAAAGAAACAACGAGCAAGAGCCAAAGCATAATTTGAAATGTGATAAACATAACTTGATTTCCACTCATCTCTGAAAAGGGCCGGAATATGAATTGATACAGCTTATCAACATTGTAGAAACCGGTACGGTACTCCTCAATACCATGCAGAATAAACAAGGGTATGGAGAGGCCAAAAACAACTTTGAGTTTCCTGGAAATCATAATGATATATTCCACTTAACTACGTACTTGGTATCGCCTTTGGCATTTTAACTCCTTTCAACCGCCGTTCAGAACCGATGGATTACTTCGCGCTATCAATGATGCGCAAGACGATGCGGTCAATTTCTTTCGGCCGTTCTCCTAACGCGGCGTCCGGGAAAAACTGCGGCAAAACAATCGGCCGCATACCGGAGATATATATCTGCCCGTCCTTAACATACACGTTTATCTTGCACGGCATGCAAAGCCCGATTTTCACATCAATAGATAGAAACTCATTCGCAAATTTTGCATTGCAAAACTCAATTATCTTGAACGGCTCTCTTGCAATGCCTTTCTCGCCAAGCGTCTTTTGCACATCGTGGACATAGAGAACGCGCATGCCGGCTTTCCCAATTTGCTCCTGCACGCTCTCCACCGCCGCGTCAAACGTTTTTGTCGTTGTGACTGTGTAGTCAAATTCCATATAGGTTTAATTTTTTTCTGGCCCTTTAATATAACCCTTGGGGTTTTGCTTGAACAACTGCATACAGTGAGTTGAACAGAATGAATAGGTGACGCCGTCATGAATGAGACGTATGCCCTCGGTTGGCTGCATGCCGCATACCGGGTCTTTGGATGGTGCACCGGAAAAAATCTTTTTTGTGTTTGGCGAAAATGAGTTGAACATAGGTGAGTTTGTTTCAAACATGAAAATTCCGACCCGCTCAATGGCAACCTTTATGAATGTGTTCGTTCTTTGCTGAAAGTTCTTTGGCTGCGTCCGTTTTTTGCTCCGCGCCGTCTGTATGCTCGCCGCCGCGGCCTTTGAACATCATCGCGAGGTGCGAGCCGACACAAAGAGCAACGAAACCGAACAGAAGCCAATTGCTGCCGGAGCCTGTTTTACTTCCAACGAGAAGCAGAATGAGCGGAAGCGCGATACACCCCGCAAGCATCCACCACATGTGTTTTGAATTGTGTCCGTGCATGAGTTTTCGTTGATGAACGCGCCATCTCTTGCGCGAGCGCTCCACTTTACCCAAGCATGCCCCGTACCGAAGTCTGCTTCTGGTACTGGGGTAAAGTGAAGCGCGAGTAAAAATGCAATCAAGAGTGCGTAATTTCTTTCTTCATCGCCTCAAACTGCTCTTTGGTGAGCTCGCCCTTCGCGTAGCGCTCCTTCAGAATATCCAGTGCGGCCTTCCCGCCGTTCGTCCTACTGTCGCTCCCGTGTCCACTTCGATTGCCGCCAGAGAGCTCCCGCACAACCCATACCACGAAGAAAATGACCGCGACCCACACGATAATCATAAAGAATCCTCCAAAAAATGTGTGCCCCCAGAGCCAATCCCCGCCGTAGCTATATCCGTACATCATGTTGGTAAAAACTATTAACTGTTAACCTTTAACTTTTGACTTGAGACACAACCGACCACTGTGCCTAAGCGCCTTCGCTCCACTTTACTTGAGTAAAGTGGAACTGGGGCAATCAAATCACTTTTTCCGCTGGGCTAGTTTGTAAATCTTCAGAATCTCCGCGATGGCCTTCCGCTCCTCTCCCTTTTTCATCTGGTCCACCACATGCTTTGAAAGATGTTTTTCAAGCAGCGCGTTTTCAACGCTGGAAAGCGCGTTTTTCACCGCTTCGGTTTGCGTAATAATGTCCACGCAATAACGCTCTTCTTCCACCATTTTTTTAACGCCGCGAAATTGCCCCTCGATTATAGAGAGTCGCCGCGAGATTTTTCGCTGTACAGAACTTTCCATACCGGAAGTATACCCCTAGGGGGTATTGTGCGTCAAGCAAAAGAAAATAGGTACGATCGTACCTATTTTCTGTAGCAGGTTTGGGTTAGATTTTGAGTAGTTTTATAAATTCTTTTTGTACTTTCTCAAGTTTCGGATTGATGATGAGCTCACAATACGAGTTTTCTGGATTCTTTGCGAAATAGTCGCGGTGATAGTCCTCGGCGGGATAAAATACATCAAGCGGGACGACTTCAGTTACTATGGGCTTTCCCGCCTGCGCCGCGCCCGATGCAGCAGGCAGGTTGAGTTTGTTTGAATTATTTATCTCGCGGATGAAATCTTCAGCAATCTGCTTTTGTTTCTGTGTCGTGTAGAAAATTGCCGACCGGTACTGTGTGCCCACATCACTGCCTTGTCGGTTGCGCGTCGTTGGGTCGTGTGAAGCGAAAAACACGGTAAGCAAGTCGTGGTAGGTGGTCAGTTGCGGGTCATACGTTATCTTTACGACCTCCGCGTGTCCGGTCTTTCCGCTCGACACCTGCTCATAGGTGGGTGGCGCCTGTGGCAATCCCGCCGAACCACCAGTGTATCCGGGAATTACCGAACGTACTCCTTTAAGCATTTTAAAAATTGCTTCGGTGCACCAGAAACACCCTCCCGCAAATATCGCTCTCTCAAATTTCTTCATACGTTATTTTGAATTACAAAACTCATGAAGGATGCGCTTGTAAAATAACTCTCGCAGTGCGACGGCGCGAGAGAGAGGCGAAAAATCAGCAGATTTTTACGCCGTTTGCTCCAAAAGCGCGTCGAATGTAGAGTTTCATAATTCAAAGTGAGATGGTTACAAAACTATTTTTAAGCGAAATTTAGGACTTTTTGTTCGAGACGAGGAAAGCCAGCAAAATGATTGAGGCGTAGCCCGGCTACGACGAAAATCATTTTGCGCCAGCTTGACGAAGTATCGGACAAAAAGGACAAATTGCAGCAAGAATAGTTTTGTAACCATCTCAGTGCGTTAATTATACACTTTCGAAAGAAAAGGCAGACCAAGGTTATGGCCTGCCTGCTTGAGACGGCGGCGCATTCAGTGCGCCGGCGCACGATTCAAGAAACCGCTAAGCGCCTTGTGAATTGCGGCCGCAGTTGCGGAACTGACTTTGACGAGCGGCGGACGCACCGCGCCGCTATCAAGGCCGATGTGCTCCATTGCCGATTTCACTCCGACCGGATTCCCCTCCAAAAAAATGCTTTTGATGAGCGGAAACAGTTCAGCATGAATTCGTTTCGCCTCCGTTAAATTTCCTAAGAGGGCAGCAGATACCATCTGCACAACATGCTCGGGAAAGATATTGGATACCACGCTGATTGCGCCGCATGCTCCGACCGAAATGAACGGAAGCGTGAGCGAATCATCTCCGCTAAAGATGGCGAAGTCTTGTCCAGCCCTCGCGCGAAGTTCTGTTACATAGTCAGAGCTTCCGTTAGCCACCTTGATCCCGGCAATGTTCGACCGAGCTTCCCGAAGTCGACATACGGTATCGATGGTTATATCAATCCCGCACCGTCCGGGAATGTTGTAGAGAATGATCGGAAGCCGCGTAGCGTCAGCGACTGCCTTAAAATGCTGGAATAGTCCTTCCTGCGATGGCTTGTTGTAGTAAGGCACCACCTGGAGCAGAGAATCCGCTCCAGCATCTTCGGCCGCCTTGGCAAGGGAGATGGCTTCACTTGTGGAGTTTGCCCCCGTGCCGGCGAGGACCTGCATTCTCCCAGCCGCGACCTGAACGGCAAATGCAACAACGCTGATATGTTCGGTGAAATCGAGCGTTGACGATTCACCGGTTGTGCCGACGGGAACGATTCCGTTAACACCGCCTTCAATTTGCCTTGTGATTTGCCGTTGTAGATTGACCTTATCAAGATATCCTGCCGCCGTAAATGGCGTGATGATCGCTGTGTAGGTTCCGCAAAACGACGTTGCGCGCGAGGCGTTTGCGCTGCCGGACCTGTTCTGCTTCTCATTGTTGTGCATATGCTGCGCCTTTCATTTTTGTAGTGTACTGTGGACATCCTCTTTGTTAGAGGCTCCGTTTTCCCCAAAGAAGCATTCTCGGAGGAAAGTGAGCCACAAACATTAGACCGTTTTCTCTTTGGAGAAGGCGGTTTTGCTGTCTTTCGTGTGAAGAAGTGTCACCTATACGCGCAAAAAGTTGTCTTCTCTACTAGAAGCTTTCTCTCCTTCTTGGAAATTGTTGCAAACACTGTCATATGCAGATAGTATCGAACGCCGCGGTACTGTCAAGGTGTTGCATTCGTGTATTCGTCTTTCAGTTCGTGAGATTCGTGTCGAATTATTGAAGCATATTATACACCCATGGCACGGAAACCGCGTAGAGCATGAGGAGCGCGCCGACGAGCGCCATGTTTTTCATGAATTGAACTTTTTCCATCATTCGTGCGTTCGGGTCAGGTTCCTTCCAAAAGGCGTGCATCTTGAGAGACACCGGAACAAGGAAAATAATGAGGAGTGCGAGAGACGCTTCGGGAACGATGCCAAAGACGATGCCTAAACCGCCGAGTAGCAAAAGTATGCCGCCGAGAAAAACCGCCATTTTGGGTTCGGGCACGCCTTTGGAAGCGGCATAGATGGTCAGTCCCTCGCTATTCTTAAAATGATTCCATGCGTTCATGAGGAAGTATCCTCCAAAGATAAGCCGACCGACGAGAAATAAGATATCCATAAAATTGACCTTAACTTATTAACTGGAACCGGTAACTGTAACTAAAACATACCAAAAAACTCTTAACAGTTCCAGTTATTCAGTTACCTGTTACAGTAATTAGTTTCTTAAACTGCTCCACCATCGGGACTTGCTCCGCCTCGGTGCCGTACACATTTGAAAGATACAAGGCCGTCCAATCGGCAATAAGGAGCGAGGAGAATATTCTCTCGAGCGTAGTATCTCCTTTGAACGGAACTTCGGTAACCGAAAGCCCGCGGTCCTCATAGAGTTTCTTGCACACGGCCATTCGTCTTTGAACTTTCGGGTGGTCCACGCTGTCGGTGAGAAAAACAAAATGGAATCCGTGCGACAGCTTCTTTGTAGCTTCTATTGTGTCGAATCCGGTCATTTCATTGTGATTAAGCTCGGGGAAGACATTATAAAACGCTGGAATTTTTCCGGTTTCGTTCATTTTGATTTTCCAATTGTATGCGACCCCCCTGTTTCTTGTTGACGCGCAAATTATTGGCACTTTGCCGAAGAGTATCCGTGAAAGTTTCTTCCCGGCGGCGCAAAGCGCTTCCGGCTTGAGTATGGTAGAGAGCCGATGCAGTTCTCGCAGAACATGTTCTGCGCCGATGAGTTTTGCAATTGCCAACATAGAAAATCCGAGTGCGCTTCTTGGCTGTATCTTGGTGTCCGGGATGATGATGTGCGGAAGATTATTCTTCTCTGCAAACTTCAAAAGCTTACCGCCAATGGAGATTGTAGCGACTTTGTATCCTTTCTTCAGCGCTGACTTCGCAAAATCAATAGTCTCTTCGGTATTTCCAGAGTACGAACTTGCGATATAGAGTCGCTCTTTCGCGTCGGAGAGTACCGATAATCCATAATCGCGATGAACGATAACATTTATTTCCGGCATCCAATTCACGAGAAGCCCTGTCGCGAGGCTTGAACCTCCCATCCCGCCAACGACAAATCTGCGGTGCCTCTTTAGCCCTCCTGCATTAACAACGACGGGTTCCCACGCAAACTGTTTGTGAAAGTTTAGAATTGCTTCTTCCATGCGGCTTGAATTAAGAAGTATGAATTATGCATAATTCAACATTCACCATGCATTATTCCATGCTCACCTTGCGAACATGGTGCCCCCCAAATTGATTCCGAAGGGCGGAAATTACCTGTCCAGTATAACTCGGATTGCCTTTTGATTTAAGGCGAAAATCCAGAGCGTCTTTGATAACTTTGACTGGAACACCAAGTTCTTTGGCAATTTTGACAGTCCAGAGTCCTTCTCCGCTATGCGCGACCACGCCAGAAATATTTTTGAGATCTTCCCCGTGTGCTCCAAACGCTTTCGCGAGCCATTCCATGAGCCGGGATTCTATAACGCTTCCTTTGTTGTACAAATCAGCAACCTTTTTCAAAGGCAATCTAAACTTTGATTCTTTCATTATTTCAAAACCCTCGCCGATCGACTGCATCATCCCGTACTCAATGCCATTGTGCACCATTTTCACGAAATGTCCCGCACCGCTTCTCCCCACATACGCATAACTTCCATGCGGTCTCCTTTTCGACGACATACCAACAATCTCAAGTTTGTTGGTATGTTCTTTGTGTGGTGTGGTGATGAGAGAAGGAGCAGCGGATAAATCAGAAAAAAGTCTTTCGTACCTCGTGAAAATCTTCCTATCGCCGCCGACCATAAGGCAGGCGCCGCCGCGGGCGCCCGACGGGCCGCCCGAGACGCCGACGTCAAGAAAATGAATCCCGTGCCGCGCGAGCGCCCTCGCGCGGCGCATGGAGTGTTTGTAAAAAGAGTTGCCGCCGTCAATAATCGTGTCGCCATTTGAAAGGTGCGGCAAAAGACCCTTGAGCACATCATCTATTACGGCGTGCGAAACCATGAGCCAGATGATTCGCGGAGTCATCAGCCGCTCGCAGACTCCATCGAGTGTTTCGCGCACCTCGGCCCCCGCTTTTCGCGCGGACCTCCGCGGTTCTTCGCTTCTATTCCACGCAACGACGCGCCATCCTTTCAGAAGAAGCCGCTCCACCTGTGCGAGACCCATTTTGCCGAGGCCGATGTAACCTAATTGCATGAATAATGAAGTATGAATTCTGAATTATGCATAATTCCTAATTCATAATACTTACTTCTAACGCAGTTACTCCGCACCCGCGGGGCCGTTGCTTCCTTTTGCGTACGGATGTAACGGCAAACTCCCCCACTTCTCCAGTATCGGCGTGATAAATTTCCACTGCGCTCTCACTTCTTTTGTGGACGCGAAAAGCGTCTGGTCGCCGCGGATGGAGTCCATGAGGACGCGTTCGTAGGCGTTGGGGATTTGCTTTTCAAGCGCGTCCGCGGTAAACGAGAACGAAAGCGCTTTCGGAGCAAGCGCGGAATCAAACCCCGGCTGTTTCGCCCAAAAAAGGATGGAGATAGTTTCTTCGGGAGAAATATTGAACGTCAACACGTTTTGATGCGGAAGCGTATGCTCTCTTGGACAGAGACATGGAGCGGGTTTGAAGTATACCGAAATGCTGACAAGAGAACGATTGAGAGCTTTGCCGCTCTCCAAAACAAACGGCACGCCGCGCCAGCGATTGTTTTCAATCCTCGCCCTAATCTTAAAATACGTCTCGGTGGCTGAATCGCGTCGCACGCCCGGCTCGTTTTTGTACCCGTCGTACTGCCCGTGCACAATCCACGCGCCGAGATCTCGTCCGCCTCCCGAAACTCTTTCAAGGATTTTGCGCCGCGCGTCGCGGATGCTGTTCGCACTCATGCCAGAGGGATGTTCCATCGCAACAAGCGCGAGCATCTGCAACATGTGATTTTGGCCGATGTCGCGCAACGCCCCCACCTCATCATAAAACGCCCCCCGCGGCGCGACACTGCCCCCCTCCAGAAATTTAATCTCCACCCTTTCAATGTGCTGGCGATTCCAGAGTGGTTCAAAAAGCCCGTTGGAAAACCGAAAAGAGATGATATTCTGCACGACCTCTTTGGCGAGGTAGTGGTCAATGCGGAATATCTGCTCTTCTTCAAAGAGTCTTCCCAGAAGCCGGTCGAGCCGTGCCGCCTCTTTCTCGTTGCTGCCAAAAGGCTTTTCCACCAACACTCGCGTCCAAGCAGTCGCTTCATCGGGAAGATTGGGCGCGCATGGAATGGCGAGGCCCGATTTGGCAAGACGGGTAAAAACGACTTCATAGAGACTCGGTGGAACCGCCAAATGGAAAAGCTTGTCCGAGCAGACACCCTTCTCGCGGTCTCGCTCCTCGAGGAATCTTCCCAAACTCGCGTAGCTTTCCCCCTTGGTGAGGTCGCCTTGATGATAGAACGTCTTCCCCACGAATTCGTCCGGCTCAATGACTTTGCCGTTTGAGCGTGCCGCAAGAGCATTTTGCACAAATGCCCGGAACTGGTCATGCGTGAGCGGTTTTCTCGAGAATCCCATTATTTCGGTACGCGGCGGAAGCATTTTTTTCTGCTCCAGATCAAAGAGCGCTCCGGCGAGCTTTCTCTGAAAAAGGTCCCCCGTCGCTCCGAATATCACGATGGTGAGGGGTTTCTCTGACATTACAGCATTGTACACCGTAAGTTTAAGGGAAAGAATACCTGCCTCATGTCCTGTATATTTATTGACAGAGCAAGAAAGATCCTGTAAGGTGCCTCACGGGAGAAAAAACACATGAACATTCTAAGACGAATCAATGAGTTTGTTGAACGGTCAAAGCATCTAATCCACATGGAGTGGTTTCCGTACTCAAAGCCGCACAACACAATGATTGCCAATATAAACACGGCGCTGCGCTCTGCGCCAAGCGAAAAGGAACGGTGGGGGCTTTTCTGCGGACTCCTTTCCCTTTGGGGAACGAGACGAGACACTAAAATTGCGCGGATGATTTTCGGCGCAGAAAGTCCATGGGAGTATAAGCGCCCGCTGGTGCTTTCGCCCATCTTCTTTGACTCTAGCGAAGAAACTTCAATTTCGTTATTCTGTGCACAGCCACTCGTGTGCAAAATTATTGGCCAACAGAAACTCTTGGCGCGCTACTATCGGTGCGTACTAAGGAGCGGGCACGTTATCACGCTCGAGGAGTTCAACAGTCGGTTCGTCGTCTGACTCGCATGTATCAAGCCAACCGCCGCCTTTAGCAATGGGTGGCATTTTTGTATCCAAGAGCAGAACATTGAGGGAGATATAATGGGACTGTTGCCGAATGGCAAAATCGTCGTTTTTGCCACGCAGAAATAAGGGTTATTTTGGACAAAAAGTGACAAAAACGCTATTCGGCAACAGTCCCATAATTAGGACTTACGCATTTCTTCCTTTTCTGTCATTCCCGTCCCCGATCAGGTCGAGGGCAAGCTACGGCGGGAATCCAATATTTGGCCGTTTTTTAACGCCCTGGATTCCCGTTCCCCGCCTTCGCGGGGACAAGCTTCACGGGAATGACACCGATTGCGTAAGACCTACTAATATAAATTGAGAGAAATCAAATACTCCAAACAAGCAGTTACGAACGTAACTGCTTGTTTGGAACTGAATGCTGGCAACCGTAAACTCCGCTCGTCCTATCCCTGTGCAGGAGCACAGGGCGTTCGGCGAGCGGAGTTTCCTTTAAGAACCCTCGGTTCTCAACGCTCGTTCGCAGACTCGCTCACTGCTCTCCTCCACGGGG